>SAMEA104315434__coassemble_125_pt1 | contig 70265 bp, 56 predicted proteins | sample SAMEA104315434__metabat2_high_PE_014 | metagenome-assembled genome bin SAMEA104315434 (sample SAMEA104315434) | gut metagenome | biome: Monkey gut; feature: monkey-associated habitat; material: faeces | place: China | collected 2013
TGCCGACGACTTCACCACGGACAATAGATACAACGAGCGCTTTGAGGGCGAGATACGCATAGGCAGCAAAGTGCGCATGGAGAATGTAGGAACAGTGCGCACTACCGATGGTGCTACGTTCGGAGAAAACTACACCATCAGCGTGAAGAACGAGGCTGGCGACGGCAATGTGGTGCTGTTCAGCCGACTGACATCACAACTGGCGGCATTGATGATGCTGGCGGAGGACGACAAACCGCTGCATGACGCACTCAACAAGATGGTTGCCAACTATACCACTGCACACAAGCCACAGTGTACTACCATTGGCAACGGAGTGACCATTACCGACTGCCGCGAACTGACCAACGTGTATATCGGTGACGGCTGCGAGCTCTGCGGAGCATCGCGCCTTATAGACTGCACGCTGGCTCCTTCGCCTGAAGCTACGATATATATCGGTGACGACGTCATTATGGAGAATGTAGTGGCGCAGGCTGGTGCATCCATCGTTGACGGTGCACGCATCTACGACACTCTTGTCGGTGAGGCATGCCACATAGGACGTGGCTTCACCTCCGAGAACTCTGTGTTCTTCGCCAACTCACACATGGACAATGGTGAGAGCTGCGCCGCCTTCTGCGGCCCGTTCAGCGTAAGCCACCACAAGGCATCACTGCTTATCGGTGGCGAATACTCTTTCTATAACGCTGGCTCTGCCACCAACTTCTCCAACCATGCATACAAGATGGGACCTATTCACTATGGCACCATGGAGCGCGGAGCCAAGACCGCCAGCGGCGCACACATACTGTGGCCCGCAAGCATAGGTGCTTTCTCCATGGCGATGGGCAAGATTCAGTCACACCCTCACACTGGCATGCTGCCATTCTCTTACGTCATAGCGGAGGGAAGAAACACATTCGTGGTGCCGGGACGCAACCTATGCACCGTCGGCACATACCGCGACGTCATAAAATGGCCTAAGAGAGACAAGCGACCTGCTAACGGCAGACTCTCCCTCATCACATTTGACTGGCTCTCACCATACGTCATTGAGCGTGTGAAGGCGGGTATCAAATACCTGCACTCTCTGCAGGAAGAACAGGGATATGACGCTGACGTGTACGAGGGCGACGGCTTCTGCATCAAGGCTTCCGCACTGCTGCACGGACTGGAGTACTATGACCTCGCACTGAGAATGTACGGCAACGCCAATAGCACAAGCAAATGGGTGGACCTCCTCGGACTGCTTACACCGACTGACGCTCTCGACCAGATGAAGGAGGATATAATCAACGGTGACATTGCTGACATTGAGACGCTCGAAAGCCGCTTTAATGACATTCACGAGAGTTACGAACAGTGGAAGGGATTCTCTGAAAATGAGGCGGAAAGCGAAGAGGCGCACGAAGAATGGCTCAACGCTATACGCAAGGATGCGGAGAGAGAATATGACATGGGCGACGTGAGCGACGAGCAGATCAATGACTTCATCGCAAGCATTCACTAAGGATGCGAACAAGAAAGAAGAGGAAATGGAATAGAAACATCATGAAGAAGATACACCTTATTATATATATAGTATTTATGTCATGCCTTGCCACCATAGCAAAGGCAAAGACATACAACTACGAAAGCGTTGCTAACGACCCGATGCACGCACGCATCTATACCCTTGACAATGGGCTGAAGGTCTACATTTCCGTAAATAAGAAGACACCGAGGGTGACTGCCCATATAGCCGTGAACACGGGGTCGAAGAATGACCCGGCAGAGACGACAGGTCTGGCACACTATTTGGAGCACCTGATGTTTAAGGGGTCGCAGCGTTTCGGCACCACGAACTATGCACTGGAGAAGCCATATCTTGACAAGATAAGCAATCTCTATGAGGAGTATCGTAAACTTACCGACCCAGAAGAGCGTCGCGCCAAATACCACGAGATAGACTCCGTGTCGCAGATTGCGGCACAGTTCAATATCCCGAACGAGTATGACAAGATGATGTCTGTAATAGGCAGCATCGGCACTAACGCCTATACATCATACGACATAACGTGCTACGTGGAGAACATACCGTCTAACGAGATTGAGAGATGGTGCATGGTGCAGAGCGACCGCTTTCAGAATATGGTGATGCGTGGATTCCACACAGAGCTTGAAGCAGTCTATGAGGAGAAGAATATCTCCATGACCAAGGACGGACGCAAGTCTACCGAGGCCCTGCTGAAGGAACTCTTCCCTACTCATCCCTACGGCACGCAGACCACAATAGGCACGCAGGAGCACCTGAAGAACCCATCCCAGGTGAACATACGCAACTACTTCAACAAGTATTACGTGCCTAACAACATCGCCATCTGCATGGCGGGCGACCTTAATCCCGACGAGACGATAGCAATGATAGACCGTTATTTCGGGCAGTGGAAGCCAGGCAAGGACATTGCTCCACGCACCTTCGAGCCGCTGAAGCCTATCCTTGCGCCTAAGGACACCACGGTGCTGGGCCACGAGACGGAGCATCTGCTCCTTGGATGGAGACTGAACGGAGCGGCATCGCTGCAGAATGACACCATAAGGATGATTGACCTGCTGCTCTCCAACGGACAGGTGGGACTGCTGGACATTGACCTCAACCAGAACATGAGGGTTCTTGGTGCCGGCTCTGGCATCTGGGACCTGAAGGACTACAGCATCTTCATGTTCCAGGCATCACCTAACGAGGGGCAGACGCTCGATGAGGTGCGCAGCCTTCTGCTGCAAGAGCTGGACAAGATAAAGCGTGGCGACTGGGACGAGAAGCTGATACAGAGCATCGTGCTCAATGAGAAGAAGTCACGCCTAAATGCTCTTGACGACAATCTCTCACGCGTTTCAAGCATGGTCGACGCCTATATCCTCGGCAGACCGTGGGCACAGGATGTACAGACTCTCGACAGAATGGCACGCCTTAACAAGGCGGCTGTCATGAAATGGGCTGAGGAGCACCTCGGCAACGGATACGTCTGCGTGTACAAGCGCAAGGGCGAGGACACGTCAATTGTTAAGATTGACAAGCCTGCCATCACGCCTATACCGAGCAATCGCGACCTGAAGAGCCAGTTCCTCACCGACTTCACGAAGATGAAGGTGGAGCCAATACACCCTAAATTTGACGACTACAAGAAGGAACTAACATTCGGCAGCACCAAGAGCGGACTGCCCGTGATATACAAACAGAACACGCAGGACGAGCGGTTCACACTGAACTACCGTTTCGACTTCGGCTCCGAGGCTGACAAACGCTACGACACTGCCGCAGAACTGATGGACCTGCTCGGCACGAACAAGGAGACTGCGGAGCAGATTAAGCGTAAGTTCTATGACATAGCGTGCGACTACTCGCTCATTGTCGGTTTCAAGAACATCACCGTCAGCATCAGCGGACTACAGGAGAACATGGCAAAAGCCGTGCAGATGTTTGATGACGTAATAAAGAACCTCAAGCCCGACACCGCTGTCTACAACCAGTTCGTGAACCAAAGCATGAAGGCACGCATGGAGGCTCGCACCAATCAGACTAACTGCTACAGCGCATTGTGCACCTACGGACTGTATGGTGCGAAGAACAGTCTTACCGACCAGCCAGCTCCCGCAACCCTGCGCAGTACCAGTCCTGCGGTATATACCGACCTACTTAAAGGACTTATGGACAAGAAGCACGAGGTACTCTACTGGGGACCGGCAGACTTCAAGATGCTTTCCTCCATCATCAGCAAGAGCCACCGCACCTTGAAGCAGCTTAAGGACGGTCCGAAGAATATGCCATACAAGGAGCTGCGCACCGACAGCACGGAGGTGTTCATCGCACCTTACAAGGCGAAGAACATAAATATGCGCATGATTCACAATGAGAACATACCGATGGCGCTCGACAGAAGACCATACATCATGATGTTCAACGAGTACTTCGGTGGTTCAATGAATGCCATAGTGTTTCAGGAGCTGCGCGAGGCAAGAGGACTGGCATATAATGCTTCCGCCCGATATGTTACGCCGAACCGCAAGGGAGAAACAGAGATGTACCAGCAGCACATCATCTCACAGAACGACAAACTAATGGACTGCATCAAGGTATTCAAGGAGATTACGGACACGCTGCCGCAGTCAGAAGCACTTTTCAATACCGCCAAGGAGAGCCTTATGAAAAATTTCACTACTCTGCGCAATACTGATTTCGGCGTAATAAACTCCTATCTCAGAGCAAGAGACATGGGCATTGACTACGATTTGAACAGCAAACTCTATGAGAGTGTGCCAAAGATAACGCTCAATGACCTTGTGAAATTCGAACAAGAATACATCAAGGGCAAACCAATGAAGTATCTTATTCTCGGCGACGAGAAAGAACTCGACATGGAGGCACTGCGCAAGTTAGGTACAGTACACACGCTGTCGCTCGATGATATCTTCCCTGCATACAAATAAAAGTGATTTCTCTCAGTAGAAGGACGATGAAATACGTATAGGAAATACAGAAGAAACAAGAACTATAAACAAAGACAAAACGACATAAAGACAAAAAACAAAAGCATTAAAAATGGAAAATCCAGAATTCAAGTATGCGCCAATGTTCCAGCTTGGCGAAGACAAGACAGAGTACCGTCTGCTCTCTAAGGACGGTGTCTCAGTGAGTGAGTTTGAGGGTACACCTGTACTGAAAGTGACAAAGGAGGCTCTCGAACTGCTGACCACTCAGGCTTTCCACGATGTTAACTTCATGTTGCGCCGTGAACACAACGAGAAGGTTGCCGCTATCCTCAAGGATCCAGAGGCATCTGATAACGACAAGTATGTGGCTCTCACCATGCTGCGCAACGCAGAGGTTGCATGCAAGGGCCAGCTGCCTTTCTGTCAGGATACAGGTACAGCCATTATCCACGGTGAGAAGGGTCAGCAGGTATGGACAGGCTTCGAGGATGAGGAGCCACTGGCAAAGGGTGTGTACAACACTTACACCTCTGACAACCTGCGTTACTCACAGAACGCACCATTGAACATGTATGATGAGGTCAACACCCGCTGCAACCTGCCTGCTCAGATTGACATAGAGGCAACGCAAGGCATGGAATATCGCTTTCTGTGTGTAGTGAAAGGCGGTGGCTCTGCTAACAAGACATACCTATATCAGGAAACGAAGGCACGCATCCAGAACCCTGGTACGCTCGTTCCTTTCCTCGTAGCGAAGATGAAGACGCTCGGCACCGCTGCATGTCCTCCATACCATATCGCTATCGTTGTGGGCGGAACATCTGCCGAGAAGAACCTGTTGACAGTAAAACTCGCTTCTACCAAGTATTATGACAGCCTCCCTACCACTGGCGATGAGACTGGACGCGCCTTCCGCGACATAGAGCTTGAGAAGCAACTTCTTGGGGAAACACGCAAGATCGGTTACGGAGCACAGTTTGGCGGAAAGTCTTACGCTCACGATATCCGCGTAATCCGTCTGCCACGTCATGGTGCAAGCTGCCCTATCGGTCTCGGTGTAAGCTGCTCTGCCGACCGTAACATCAAGGCAAAGATTAACAAGGACGGTATATGGATTGAGAAGATGGACGACAAACCATACGAGCTGATACCAGAAGAGCTGCGTCAGGCAGGTGAGGGCGACGCTGTTTCTATCAACCTCGACCAGCCTATCGCTGACGTATGCAAGGAGCTCAGCAAGTATCCTGTATCTACCCGTGTTTCTCTTAACGGCACAATCATCGTGGCTCGCGACATAGCTCACGCCAAGATTAAGGCTCGTCTTGATGCTGGTGAGGGCATGCCACAGTACTTCAAAGACCATCCTGTACTCTATGCTGGTCCTGCTAAAACTCCTGCTGGAATGCCTTGCGGCTCTATGGGACCTACAACAGCGGGACGTATGGACCCATACGTTTACGAGTTCCAGGACAATGGCGGCTCAATGATTATGATAGCCAAGGGCAACCGCTCACAGGTAGTGACCGATTCTTGCAAGGACCACAAGGGCTTCTACCTCGGTTCTATCGGTGGACCGGCAGCGTTCCTGTCTTCTAACAATATCAAGTCCATTGAGTGCGTAGAGTATCCAGAGCTTGGTATGGAGGCTATCTGGAAGATACGTGTAGAGAACTTCCCTGCATTCATTCTCGTTGATGACAAGGGTAACGACTTCTTCAAGCAGTTCTAACAAACCGTTTATATCGCCTCTCACCACTTTTATGCGGTGGGAGGCGTTTTTTTACAAGCACTTCAAAATAATCAAATAGGGGAGAAAAGTAAGTAATCACATTAGAAACATTTATGGAAATAATAACAGACATACTGTTCTTTCTCGGTGGACTGGCTGCTATAGTGAAGGGAGCCGACTGGCTTACTGACGGCTCGGCAGCCATAGCCCACAGATTCGGCATACCATCGCTGGTGGTAGGACTTACCATTGTGGCTATGGGCAGCTCCGCACCGGAACTCGTAGTCAGCGTGGTATCTGCCATAGGAGGAAACTCTGACATCGCACTGGGCAACGTAGTGGGCAGCAACATCTTCAATATCCTCGGAATAATGGGCATCACAGCCATGGTCATGCCTATCGCAGTGGAGCGCGGCAACATCAAGTATGATGTACCATTCGCTATTCTCGCAGCGGTGGCAGTGGCGATAACAGCCCTCGACAGCATATTCAACGGCAGCGGGACTACTAACAGCATCAGTCGTACCGATGGCATGTTACTGCTTTGTATCTTCGTTATCTTCATGGTTTACACCATGTCTATTGCGCAAAAGGGCGGTAATGACAGCGCAGCCTCAACGGAAGAGGACGAGAAGCCCTTACCTCCCGTATGGCGATGCACATTATATATAATAGTAGGTCTTGTGGCATTGATTGCTGGTGGTAACTTCCTTGTAGACGGAGCATCTGCCATTGCCATCAAGATAGGCATCAGCCAGGCTGTCGTGGCATTGACAATCGTCAGCGCAGGAACGTCCGCTCCCGAACTGGCAGCATCCATAATGGCGGCACGCAAGGGCGATACGGCGATGGCTTTGGGCAACGTTATAGGCAGCAACGTTTTCAACGTATTCTTCGTTCTCGGCACAGCGGCTACCATACAACCTATCGGTGCCAGCGGCATAACGATGTTTGACATCGGTACTCTCATTGCCTCAGCGGTACTGTTATGGATTCTTTGCAAGTTCGGCAAGACATATTACACCCTCACACGCATGGAGGGAGCACTGCTGACAGCACTTGCAGTGGCTTACTATGCCGTGCTTGTAATCAACTCCTGACAAGGGGCGACAGGCTGAACGGACTATACACACAAGTTGTTATCCACATACTACGTAAAAGAAAAGCAGGTATCCACACCATAACGGCATGAATACCTGCTTTTCTTTTTCCTTTTATATGAATATGACTATTGACCAACGGCAATGCGTTATTCTGCCATATTCACCATATTGTAAAACTCATTGCGCAGCTGAGCATTCTCCTTGAAACAACCCGAGAAGTAAGATACGCACATATTACCGTTGTTACGCACGCCTCGCATGGACTTGCAGAGGTGCTTGCCACGCATCACTATGGCAAAGCCGAGGGCGGTACCGTTGAGCGCATCGGCAAGCATGTCAACTATTTCACGTGCCAATCGTTCCTGCAACTGCAGGCGAGCAGCGCAGTAACCCACTACCCTCGCCACCTTGGAGATGCCAAGTATGCGTCCTTCCGGACTCGGAATGTAGGCAAAGTAGTAGTTTCCGAAGAAAGGAAGCATGTGATGCTCACACATGGAATAATACTCTCCAGAGTCGAACACCATCTCGGAGATGTGTGCAGAGTTAGAGAAAGTCGTTATCTTCGGCTTCTTTTCATTGTTATAACCGCGAAAAATCTCCTTGTACATACGCATTATGCGGTCAGGAGTCTTCTTCAGTCCCTCGCGCTCCGGGTCCTCACCGATAGCGCGAATGATGGTCTTTATGGCGTTACGCAGTTCCTCCTCCGTCACGGCAGGAGTTACCTTACGTTCAGTATCTTGTGTGTTTGAAGTGACAATTTCCATTTCGGGTGTTGTAATATATAGTCTATTGTATCATTCAAGTTCCTCTTGTTCTCCTCGCTGTCACCACTGTCGAGCGGCTGCAGACGATAGTCTTTGGCTTCGATGGCATCATATTGCGTCATGTCCTGGTGCATAAAGAGCACCTTCAGCTCGTCAATGTGCTTCAGAACGACCGCTTTTTCCTTCGGTGAACATGTAATCCAGTCTATCTCCACGCCATCTTTCAACGCCACGGAGCCATTTGTCTCGATCTGTATGAAGAAGCCTTCCTTATGAAGAAGGGTTGTTAGAGCGGCATCAAGCTGCATCGTCGGTTCGCCACCTGTTATGACAACATGGCGCGAGGGGTAGTGCTTCACGACATCAACTATCTCCTTTTCCGACATTTCCCTGTAGTCTTGATGCTGCGTATCACAGAAGGAACACTTCAGATTACAGCCACTCAGCCTTACGAAAACGGCTGGAGTGCCCGTGAAATGTCCCTCCCCTTGAAGGGAATAGAATATTTCGTTGACTTTCATTTCAAGGTGTTATATGGGTAAAATATTGTTTCCTCCAGCAGCAATCATTGTTTACTGCTGTTACATTTATAGCATGCAAGGTGGTCAGTCCTCCTCGTAAGTAGCAATATTGCCCGCACTCTCCTGCACGTCCACGCGGTAGCAGGTAGATATCTGGTCACATATCCATCTAGCGATATTCTCTGCTGTAGGGTTGAAAGGTAACAGTTCGTTGAAGTTTCCATGATCAAGATAGCCGTGAATGCGCTCCTTCACCTTTGTGAAGTCCACCACCATACCGTCTCGGTTTAATTCCTTTGCCTTGCAATAAATGGTCACTACCCAGTTATGACCGTGCAAGTTCTCACACTTGCTCTCATAAGACAGCTTCAGCTGATGGCAGCCTGCTATCTCCATTGTCTTTTTTATGTAATACATTACGTAAAGTTTTTTCGTTAGGGTTGTCTTCTACCTAATTATAACATGCAAGTTACCTTATTGTAAAATGCTGGTGCAAAGTTACCCATTTTTTCCCTAATGGCAAAAGAATTATAAGAAATTCCATCGTTATATGGCAGAAAATTAGTAATTTTGCACTCGTATATATTTATCATTAACCATTAATCGCATTATGTCAACTGCAACGCCAGATACTCAAGAGCAATTCAAAGAGGCACTGAAGATGTGCCGCGACATATTCTCCAAGAAGCTTTACGACTACAAGCCATCATGGAGAATGATGCGTCCGTCATCTCTTACAGACCAGCTCTTTATCAAGGCGAAGCGCATCCGTACACTTGAGACCACGGGCAAGTCACTCGTCGGTGAGGGCATACTGCCAGAGTTCATGGCTCTTATCAACTATGGCATAGTGGGCTTGATACAGCTTGCCAAGGGATATGCAGACAAGGTGGACATGAGCAACGATGACGCCATGACACTATATGACGACTATGCCAAGCAGTGCATGGACCTTATGCTCAAGAAAAACCATGACTATGGCGAGGCGTGGCGTGACATGAGAGTGAGTTCATACACAGATCTCATCCTGACAAAGATAGAACGCATAAAGGAGATAGAAGACAAGAACGGACTGACAATAGCCAGCGAGGGCATTGATGCCAACTATATGGATATCATCAACTATGCCATCTTTGGCGTGATAAAGCTGAGTGAATGAGGTATCTGAGGAACATAGCAGTCAATATATGCCGCATCCTCATCGGCATCACGTTCATTCTGTCAGGCTTTGTCAAGGCTGTAGACCCGATAGGCACTCAGTATAAGCTGCACGACTATGCCGCTTCAGTGAGCATTGCCGACTATATACCTGACTGGGTAACGCTCGGCGGCTCAATCCTTCTGTCGGCAACAGAATTTGTATTGGGCATTCTGATACTGTTTGCCATAAGGCGAAGGCTTGCCACCAAGCTGGTATTAGCCTTCATCAGCATCATGACGCTGCTGACAGTGTGGATATATCTTGCCAATCCCGTCAGCGACTGCGGTTGCTTCGGTGATGCTCTGAAACTGACAAACGGTCAGACCCTACTGAAGAACATAGTGCTATTCGCCATGGGAGCACTGCTAGTGCGCTACCCCAAGAGCATGCCGAGGATGGTAGGAAGGAGCAATCAGTGGATAGTACGCCAATACTCTATAGTCTTCATCCTCGCTATCTCATCATACAGTCTGTATAAACTGCCCCTGTTCGACTTCCGCCCCTACCACATAGGTGCTGACATAATGAAGGGAATGGAGATTCCTGAGGATGCAGAGCAGCCAGAGTTCGAGACGAAGTTCATAATGGAGAAGGATGGCAAGAGGCAGACATTCTCCCTTGACAACTACCCGGACTCCACATGGACGCTGATAGATACGGAGACGAAGATACTGAAAGAGGGCTACGTGCCGCCAATCCACGATTTCTCCATAACACTTCTCCCCAAGAAGATCGAGAACGGAGAGGAGGAGGATATGCCAGAGGACATAACAGACATCGTACTGAACGACACGAGCTATACGTTCCTCCTCATCTCCCCTCACCTTGAGCAGGCAGACGATTCCATGTTTGGCAATATCGACCAGATATACGAATACGCCCACGACAACGGCTATAACTTCTTCTGTCTTACAGCAAGCGGCAGCGACGCCATTGACAGATGGGCAGACATAACAGGTGCAGAATACCCCTTCTGTAACACTGATGAGACCACGCTGAAGACCATAATACGCAGCAATCCCGGTCTGATACTGCTCAAGAAAGGCGTAGTGGTAGGCAAATGGAGCCACAATGACCTGCCGGTGGACGAGTTAGTGGATGGCAAGAAGCTATCGCCGTCATCACCGATACTGCCACAGCAGGACGAGGCAGCGGAGAAGATAGCATATATACTGCTATGGTTCGTACTGCCACTTGCCCTGCTTGTCGTGGCAGACAGAATGTGGATGTGGAGCAAATGGATTAAGAACAAAGAGACGAAACACTCTGATAAATTATTCAAACTATTTAAAGGTAACAAAAAAATGAGAAAGAAAATTGTAGCAGGTAACTGGAAGATGAACAAGAACCTGCAGGAGGGCGTAGCCCTTGCAAAGGAGCTCACCGAGGTAGTGAAGAACCCTAACTGTGGTGTTATCATCTGCACACCATTCATTCACCTTGCAAGCGTGGCTGAAATCGTAAAGGGTAGCGCTATCGAGCTTGGTGCAGAGAACTGCGCAGACAAGGCAAGCGGTGCTTTCACAGGTGAGGTTTCTGCTGAGATGGTAAAGTCAACAGGTGCAGAATACGTAATCCTCGGTCACTCAGAGCGTCGTGAGTACTACAAGGAGACTCCTGAAATCTTGAAGGAGAAGGTTAAGCTCGCTCTCGCTAACGGCCTCAAGGTTATCTTCTGCATCGGTGAGACTCTCGCTGAGCGTGAGGCAAACAAGCAGAACGAGGTAGTAAAGGCAGAGCTTGCAGGCAGCGTATTCGACCTCACCGCAGAGGAGTGGAAGAACATCGTTATCGCTTACGAGCCAATCTGGGCTATCGGTACTGGCAAGACTGCTACCGCAGAGCAGGCTGAGGAAATCCACGCTTACATCCGTTCAGCTGTTGCTGAGGTGTACGGTCAGGCTGTTGCTGACGACACTACTATTCTCTATGGTGGTTCATGCAAGGCAAGCAACGCTCCTGAGCTCTTCGCTAAGCCTGACATCGACGGTGGTCTCATCGGTGGCGCATCACTGAAAGCTGCTGACTTCAAGGGTATCATCGACGCTTGGAACTAATCTTTAGATTACATCAGGTTATTGACAAATTCACACAGTAGGGCATATCTGGCTACAGATAGCTGAAGAACGCCCAACGATATGAAATCATTGCGGGAAATAAAACCATGTCAGCACAATAGTCCGACGGCAGTCTGAACGGCTGGCGCCATCCCACTGCGACACGGTTTCATTTCCCGCTCCTTTCGATTTAAGTTCCCCTCACCCACTGTTGAGGGAGGAAACCTAAAGCAAAACAAAAAAAATCAAAGGGTATTATTCTCACATTTCAATTATGAACCGCCTATTATTATCCATTGTCATAGCACTCTGTACCGTATCGGTCCATGCGCAGAAGTTTCTTGATTCACTCCGCAAGAGCGAGCCAGGACAGGGCACTGTAACCGTAACACAGTCGCAGGAGATAGACAATCTCGTCAACGGCACAGAGAAAAAACCCGACAACATCACAGTTCTGGAACAACCGTCCTCGCCGCAGCAGCATGGTAACGCCACCACACAACACGGTAATGCCACCACACAACATAGCAATGCCACAGCGCAGCACGGTAACGCCACTACGCAGCACGAACACTCACAGCACGAGACTACACACAGCGCGGCAGGGCAACACGATACTACCACCACTCCACCAACAACGGAAGAGCCAGTGATAGACACACGCAAGAAAGTAATGCGCAACAGCTACAAGACGCAAGGCTACCGCATCCAGGTGTTCTCTGGCGGCAACTCACGTGCAGACAGGCAGAAGGCAGAGACGGCAGGAACCGTCATGAAGTCAAACTTCCCGTCAGAACCTATCTACGTTCACTTCTACTCCCCATCATGGAAGTGCAGGATGGGCAACTACAAGAGTCTCGAAGACGCACGCCGCCACCTCGCACAGGTGAAGAAACTGGGCTACAAGCAGGCGTGCATCGTAAAGGGAACCATCTCCGTGCAGTACTAAATGACACTCTGAAATACAGGCTGTTACTCTCCGAGACCATAATCCGAAGAATACAAACGACAAAATAACACGATACCATCATGTTGCTAATCTCATGGAATGTCAACGGGCTTCGCGCCTGTGCCGGCAAGGGTTTTGCCGATATCTTCACGCAGCTGGACGCTGACTTCTTCTGTCTGCAAGAGACAAAGATGCAGGAAGGACAGCTCGACCTTGCCTTTCCTGGCTACGAGTCATACTGGAACTACGCTGAGAAGAAGGGCTACTCTGGCACTGCGATATATACCAGACATACCCCACAGGCGGTGTTTTACGGTCTTGGCACAGTGAATGCCGATGGCTCTGTCACTTACGACAGCGAGAACGAACATAACCACGAGGGCAGAGTCATAACTCTTGAGTACGAGAAGTACTACGTTATCACCGCCTACGTGCCCAACTCGCAGGACGGTCTGCGACGTCTTGACTACCGTATGCGCTGGGAAGAGGACTTCCGTGCATACCTCATGGCACTCGACAAGAAGAAGCCCGTGATATTCTGTGGTGACCTTAACGTGGCTCACGAGGAGATAGACATCAAGAATCCAAAGACCAACAGGCGCAATGCAGGCTTCACCAACGAGGAGAGAGAGAAGTTCACGGAGCTTCTCAACAGTGGTTTCGCTGACACTTTCCGCACACTTCACCCCGAGGAGGTGACCTATTCATGGTGGTCCTACCGCTTCAAGGCGCGAGAGAAGAACGCAGGCTGGCGCATAGACTATTTCGTAGTGTCAGACAGACTGATGCCAAACGTCACAGAGGCTACCATCCATACCGACATCTTCGGGTCTGACCACTGTCCGGTAAGCATTCGCATAGAGGTGTAAAAACAAAAAACTATGACGGAGGAATAATCTTCCTTCCCATATTGTTTTTCACTAAAAATAATGTCATAAACATCATAGTCTACGTAACAGACTGTCATAAAGCCTCTTACGCATGACATTTCGCATGACATTTGCATATTCGAAATATCATATCGCAAGCTTTCCCATCATTTAATGTCATACAGACATAACAATGGGGCATACCATCTACAGTCTGATGGTATGCCCCATTTCGCATAAGTAGTACAGCTGCTTACCGCTCGCCACTACCCTCTCCTACTTCTTCTTGAACAGGGCAGGGAGGTAATAGCCGAGGTGCGGCGGCTGGTTGTAAGCCACATTCTGCCATACTATTCCCATTCTGTACACATGGTCGTGCATCAGTGTAGGCACCCTGTATTCAGTCGGGATGTTAGTAGTGAAGATATTAAGGTACGACTTGTCGCTATCGTCAAAGAGTATGATTTCCTCGCGCCAATCACCGAAGAGGTCAGCCTGCAGGCACGGCGTAGCCTTGGTACCGTTGCAAGACGAGGAGTTACCCCACTCGCTGAGGTCCTTGCCGTTGAGCTTCAGGTGGTCAACCCCAGTGCCGTTCCATTTCGCTATGTAATAATTCTGACGTCCCATAGGACGCTGCATCATGCGCTGGCGCAGGGAGTCTGGCATATCGCCTTGCGGTCTTCTGCCTCCCCATTCACCACCGCCTCTGCCTCCGCGGTCGCCACCCAGGCGTTGCTGACGCTGCATACCACCGTTCTGTCTGTCGCCCCTCTGTCCCATCGGGCGTCGCATCTCATTCATAGAGCCACCCGGGCGCATACCTCTGCCGCCGTTGCCGAGCAGTTCGTCCTGCAGATCACCGTCCCAATAGATGCGGAAGTTCTGCGGAACCCACCATTCCGTTTCCTTTATCACACTGCCATCTATAGCATGTATCTTCTTCGATGCAGAGCACCAGAACTCATATCCGAGATGCTCAACATCTATATCAGCGGCAATACCTCTGCCAGTATCTTCCTTATCAGTCTCATGGAAGAGCAGCTCGCCAGTGCGGGCATCACGCAGGTCAGAGCCGTACGGCTTCGCTTCATGAACCATATAATACTCCAGTCCCGGACGATCGGGATCAAGGTCACCAAGGTGCTGCGCATCGCCATGTCCCAGTCCTGTGCTATAGAGCAGCGTGCCGTCATTGTTTATGGCAGCAGAACCATACGTTATCTCATCGCATCCATCACCGTCCACATCACCTACGGCAAGGCTGTGCGCTCCCTGCCCGTACGCTGTGGCCTTCAGTTTTGAAGCACTCTTCACTGTCTTGCCATCACCATCGGTCAGAGTCCATTCTGACGGTGACGTGCTGGCATGCAACCAACGGGTCTTCAACTGACTGCCGTCAAAGTCTACTGCCCACAGGTATGCCCTCGTATAATATCCACGGCACATCACCACGGACGGATTCTGCTCCTTACCTCCGAGGAATGCCACGCAGGCGAGGTATCGCTCGCTACGGTTTCCGCGTGTGTCGCCCCACTCCTCAGCAGGCTTCGGTGCTCCTCCGGTGCCAAAGGCGCGGTTAGGGTTATAGTATATGGTATGCTCGGCATGGCCGTCCTTGCCGCTGAACACGGTCAGATACTCTGGCCCTGCTATGACATGTCCGCCCTGGTTACGGTAGTCCGCCGCGTTGTCAGCATTCTTTATGCTCTCGTCAGTGGCGGCCTTTGTCACGTAGTCGCCGTTGCCGTCTTTAGAACCTGGCGCAGTCTTGCATACCAATTCCGCCTTTCCGTCTCCGTCAAGGTCATACACCATGAACTGCGTATAGTGTGCTCCCGCTCTGATATTCTTACCAAGGCTCACACGCCACATTAAAATGCCCGATGTCTTGTAGCAGTCCAAGTACACCTCTCCCGTATATCCATAGTGCGAATTGTCATGGGCGTTGCTCGGTTCCCATTTCAGTATTATCTCGTATTCACCGTCTCCATCCACATCAGCTGCCGAGCAGTCGTTAGGGCTGTATGTACACGTTCTGCCATCAGGCATCGTTTGGTCCAGAGGTCGTATCAACGGCACGGAGAGGTATGGTTTGTCCCATGGCTGCACCTCGTCGCTCGTCTCGCTGACGCTGCCTCCTACCACGGTCTGTACAGCATAGCGGCTGGCCGCCGTGCCTTCGGTGTCTGTATAGCAGGTGGCTGACGTGAGGTTCGTGGCAATGGATTCTCCGTCACGCAAAAGGTTGAAGGTTGTGTTAGGGGCATCCGTAGCCAACAATCTCCAGCTTACGAATACTCCTTTTTCGGCAGGCACGGCAACGACACCGCGGGTAAGCCGCTCGATGTAAGTCTGCGCACTGCTCGTCATTGTCATCAGGAACGTGACAACGGACAGTATGATTTTCTTCATAATATTGTTTGAATTAGTTAGTATCTATCCTCTTTGACACTGGTAAGCGTCGAAGGTTTAACAAAAGTTTACGCTCACCAATAAAAAAAGGCGGCAGCAAAACTCTCGCCCTACTGCCGCCTTCCAGTCACTGTTCTGCACAAGCGACTTAACGTCACTTGTACGATTTCACATTGGCTGTTTAAGTTTGCGTGAAGCAAAGTTAATACTTTTTTCTGTATTTGATATCACTTCGAGCGTTAACAAAAATTAATTGCCAGTGCTTTCTGTGCATATATACTATATTTTTATTAACTTTGCAAATATCATTTTTTCACTAATCTAAATAAAATGAGCCCTATCCAAACAGCCAAGAAGACAAGTTTCAGATGGTCTGTCTGCACTCTTCTCTTCATCGCCACACTAATAAACTATGTAGACCGTCAGGCACTGTCACTGACATGGAACGACTATATCGCCCCCGAATTTGCATGGACAGACGAGGACTACGGTCATATCACTTCATATTTTGCCCTGGTCTACGCCATCTCCATGCTTTTTGCTGGCGATCTCATCAGCCGCCTCGGTATCAAGAAGGGTTACGCATGGTCCATGGCAATATGGAGTCTCGGTGCGGTGATGCACGCCTTCTGCGGCATCGTGACGTGCGGACTGCTGACGGAGACATGGGTCTTCAGCTTCGATGGTGCCAAGGAGGTGATGCACGATATGGGCGTAGCAGGACTGCCTATCACCACCATGACGGTGAACCTCTTCATCGTCTGCCGCTGCATACTCGCCTTCGGTCAGGCAGGCAACTTCCCTGCCTCCATCACCGTCACCGCCGAGTACTTCCCTAAGAAAGACAGGGCCTTCGCCATCAGCATCTTCAATAATGGCGCCTGCGTTGGTTCGCTTCTCTCCCCTATCATCATTCCGCTCTTGGCAAACAACTACGGATGGGAGATGTCATTCTTCGTGACAGGCAGCATAGGTTACCTGTGGGTGCTCGTATGGCTGTTAGTCTATGCGAAACCAGAGAACAACGACTATGTCAACGCAGCGGAATTCGCATATATCACGCAGGATGACAGGATAGGGCATGCCGACTCCACTACCCTGGAGGAACCAGCTACGCCAAAGGAGGAGACAAAACGCATCAGCATCCTGAAGAGCCTGACATACGCCGAAACATGGGCACTGATAGTGGGAAAATTCATGACAGACGGAGCATGGTGGTTCTTCCTTTTCTGGACACCTATCTATATCTCTGACTTCTACGGATATAGCGCAGACTCTGCCATGGGCATGTCGCTCATCGTTCTGCTCTACCTCATCTGTATGCTGTCATGCGTAGGAGCATATCTGCCTACCTACTTCATCAATAAGCACGGCATGACGCCAGATGCCAGCCGCTCACGCTCCATGTTCATATTCGCTTTCGTGCAGCTGCTCGGCTTTACTACCATACCACTGGGCAATATCTCGCCATGGCTCTTCGTCATCATAATCGGCATTCTCGGCGCGTCACACCAGAGCTGGTCAGCAAACATATTCTCAATGGTGGGTGACTATTTCCCGAAGAACTCCATTGCCACCGTGACTGGTATCATAGGATTTGCAGGAGGCATAGCCTCACACATCATCATGCGCTACTCCGGCACACTGTTCACGTATGCCGACAACATGGGAGATGCATTCTCCTTCCTTGGCTATGACGGCAAACAAGCGGCGTATATGGTACTCTTCAGCATCTTTGCCGTAATGTACCTTGCTGGATGGTGCATCATGCGATTGCTCATACTCAACACCAGAATAGTACACAAGCTGAAGAGATAAGTAATGGTAAAAAACTGCTACGATTATAAAGTATGTTAAATAACAATATGACATACAATCGTAACAGTTAATAATCCAATATATTTTCGTAACTTTGCATAAGATGTGTTATCTACCAACTACCAAAACAGTGCTAACTGAAACAGAAAGAAGAACCTGGTAACACAACTGAATTAAAGAAAATCTAAATAACAACACTAATCAATGAGTTCAGTCACAACTAACAAGATGTCCAACTTCCGTTGGGTAATCTGTGCGCTGCTGTTCCTTGCAACCACAGTAAACTACATGGACAGACAGGTTCTGTCACTCACATGGAAAGACTTTATCGCTCCAGAATTCCACTGGACCGATGACGACTACGGTACGATTACCGGCTGCTTCTCCATCTTCTATGCCGTAGCAAACCTCTTTGCCGGCAAGTTCGTAGATTGGATGGGCACCAAGAAGGGTTATCTCATCGCCATCTTCGTATGGTCCACAGGTGCCGTGATGCACGCTGGCTGCGGATGGGTGGCAATGCAGGTTGAGGGGTATGACTCTATCGAGGCACTCCGAATGGTACAGGCAGGCTCTGACGCAGCCGTTGCTATCGCTACCATCAGCGTATGGCTCTTCCTCGCATGTCGTATTATCCTCGCTGCTGGTGAGGCTGGCAACTTCCCTGCTGCCATCAAGGTTACGGCAGAGTTCTTCCCTAAGAAGGACCGCGCCTTCTCTACTTCTATCTTTAACAGCGGTGCCTCTATCGGTGCTCTCGCAGCTCCTGCCACCATACCTCTTCTCGCTCGCGCCATGGGCTGGGAATGGGCATTCATCATTATTGGTGTACTCGGCTATGTATGGATGGGCTTCTGGGTATGGCTCTATGAGAAACCATCAAAGAGTCCATTCGTAAACTCTGCTGAGCTTAACTACATCAACCAGGACGAAGAGGACACAGAGACCCCTGCAAAGGCTGCCGAAGAGGAAGAGGAGAAGACTATCGGTTTCCTCAAATGCTTCTGCTTCCGCCAGACATGGTCATTCATCGTAGGAAAGTTCATGACCGACGGCGTATGGTGGTTCTTCCTCTTCTGGGCTCCAGCATACTTCTCTGACCAGTACGGCTACGCTTCTGACTCTCCGATGGCTATCATGCTCATCTTCACGCTCTATGCTATCGTGACAGTACTGAGTATCGGTGGCGGCTATCTCCCTACATATTTCGTGGACAAGCTCGGCATGAATCCATACATCGGACGTATGCGCGCCATGCTCATATTCGCTTGTTTCCCACTTCTCGGACTCATAGCTCAGCCAATGGGTGAATACAGCGCATGGTGGCCAGCTATTATCATCGGTCTCCTCGGAGCAGGACACCAGGCATGGTCTGCAAACCTCTATTCTACCATCGGTGATATGTTCCCTAAATCTACCATCGCTACCATCACAGGTATCGGTGCCATGGCAGGTGGTGTAGGTTCATTCCTCATCAACAAGGGTTCAGGCATGCTCTTCACATACGCTGAAGGACAGGGCGCAGCATTCACCTTCATGGGCTTTGACGGCAAGCCTGCTGGCTACATGATTATATTCTGCATCTGCGCAGTAGCTTACCTTGTAGGATGGGTTATCATGAAGGCCCTCGTACCTAAGTACAAGCCTATCGTTGTTGAATAATCCGACAGACAGTTACATTACCACATAAAAAAAACAGGAGACAGACTCCCACATATGGGAATCTGTCTCCTGTCTTTTTTGCTGTATATTTAGGACCTGTCGCAATCGCTATGCTTTCGCATTACAATCACTATGCTTTCGCAGTGCGAAAGCATAGTGATTGTAATGCGATTTGGTACATATCGCAAATGCGCAACCACTCACAAGGCGACAGCCTATGGAGGGTAGGATTATTCCTGCGCCCCCAAAAGGGGGGAAGAAATCACAACAAGCCCCCTACTCCTTTATAAACCCCTTGGGTATATAATTATCCAACGACTGGCAGACGGCCGCTGAGAAACGCTGTCCGGAGGCAATAAGAGACTTCCAACAATCCAGGGACATAGAAGAAAGAATGTCAGCACTGTCAATTCTGTCTTTTACAAGCCCGTAGCAGAAACCTGCATTGAAGTTGTCACCTGCTCCTATAGTACTGACAGTATTTATTTTCTTGGCAGGAAAAGAGGCCGCCATCACAGGGGTGCGCAGCTCGATAGGCTGCGCCGCATTGGTGTATATGAAGCAAGGACAGCAAGGAGCAATATGCTCACGATATATCACATCTACATCCCTTGAACCCAAAAGGATGTCGAAGTCCTCCGCTGAACCACGAACTACGCTGGCAAGACACATGTTCTCACGTATATACTCTATCGTATCGGGTATGTCCTTTACGTGCGATGCACGGAAATTGATGTCATAATAGAGTATCGCCCCTTTCTCCTTAGCCTCCCTTAGGAATGTTGCCACATAGTCTCTCAGTTTGGGATTGATGGCGAAGAATGAACCGAAGAGTACCACGTCACCTTTCTCAACAATAGGCATGTTCTTATGCATAGTGAGCACCGCATGGTCCTTATAGAACTGATACTGTGCGTCATTGTTATGGTCAAGAAAGGCAAGAGAAAGGTGAGACTTGGTGCCAGGATGGCGGAAGACGTACGAGGTATCCACATTATTATCCTTCAAGAAGTCTGTTATGATGTCGCCCACATGGTCATCACCAACTTCTGTCGCCATAACGCATGGCAGTCCTGCACGACCTATTGACACGATGGCATTGAAAGCTGAGCCACCAGGCACGGCCTTCACGGGTTGGTCATTGCGGAATATGATGTCGAGTACCGTCTCTCCTACTCCTATTATCTTTCTCTTCATTTTATGTAATACTTGCTGTTAAGATATATTTTATGGATGAATGGTCATTTGTTGGAAGAAATCATGTTACGAGAGTTAACATCGTTCAAGAAACTTACGCCCAACTAGGCAAAGTTACGAATATATTTCTATTTGACAAACAAAAAGACATAAAAAATCATCCATAATATGCCAGTACTGAATTATATTGGGGCGAACGTCCATGGGGGGCAGGATTATTCCTGCGCACATACGTTAGAGGCAAACGAAAATGTCTAAACCTGCCAATACACGAACCTTTCCCCTAACATACAGACATAAAGAAAACCCCTCAGAGATTCCTCTCTGAGGGGTTGTTTATTAATATTTGCTATCCAAAACAGACATGAGTTACATCAACTAACGACTGTGAATAGCGAAGTATAGACTATAATGTCTTACTTAGTTGTGTCGTTGAAGAGAGCAACACGGTTGAACTCAACCTGGTCGAAGAGCTTGTCTGTAGCGCCAAGACCCTCGGTCTCGATGCGGTCAGCAGCGATCTTGTACTTCTTAACGAGGATGTTCTTAACTGCGTTAGCGCGAGCCTCAGAAATCTTCTGGTTAACTTCCTTAGAACCCTCTGGAGAAGCGTAACCTGAGATCTTAACCTTAGAGTCCTTGTTGTTCTTCATGTACTTAGCGATCATCTCGATGTTAGGAAGCTGGCTCTTCTCAACAACAGACTTGCCCTGTGCGAATACAACAGATGGCTGGAGGTTAGCAACCTTAGCCTCTACTACTGGAGCTGGCTTGTTCTGGCAGTCGTTGAGAGCCTTCTGGAGCTCAGCGATCTTAGCGTCCTTAGCGGCAGCAGATGCCTTAGCAGCGTCTACGTCAGAACGAAGAGAGTTGATCTTAGCGTTGAGACCGTCAATCTCAGACTGGTCACGGAGCTGCTCGATAGCGAAGTTGTGCTTGCCGTTAGAGTTACCGAACTTGTAGTTAACACCAGCCTTCAGAGAGAAGATAGCGTCGTTGATATCGTACTTGAAGTTGTTTACACCAGCCTGTGTTGTATAAACGATGCTTGGCTCAACATATGCCTGCCACTGCTTGTCTGCACCGAAGTTCAGAGCGAAGTCAAGAGCGAGCTTTGTGTTGATGTAGTCATTGTTGCCAGACTCACCGAAAGCGTGACCCCAACCGAAACCACCGAGAGCGATTACCTCGAATGTGCGTGGCTCACCCTTGTAACCTGCGAAGAGGTTCATGAGGTTTGCTGTACCGAGGAGGTTTGCGTCCATGCCGCTAACGAAAGTCTTTGATGGCTTGTTAAGGCAATCACTCTTGTGAGCGTTGAAGTAACCGTCTGCCTCGAGAGCTACACCGAATACAGTTGTGAAGTTCTTACCTACGCGGATACCGAAGTTAGGTGCGAATGTGTCGAAAGAACGATCACCCTTCAACCAAGTTGAAGCACCTGCGTTAACACCTACATAGATGTTGTCACCTGCCTTAGAAGAAGTAACAGCTGTCTTCTGAGCGCTTGCAGATACTGCCATTGCAGCAGCTGCGATAAACATTGCAATCTTTTTCATTGTAATAATAATAAGAAGATTTTGTAAAATATTATCTTTGCTTTCTATTATGATTTACCGTATCATGAACACTATCTTTCTGTTTCTTTCCGTATTCATCTAGATACGGTCTATCATTTAATTGTGCTGCAAAATTACTATAAACCTTTTACTTTAACAAAACTTTTAGAAAAACAAAGTACCATTATATGTTTTTCTTGACTTATATCAACCAAATCAATAATACATTTGAACAAAACTGAATCTTTTCGCTTGGGTTTTTGTCTTTGTCTGTACGAAAAGCACAAGCAAAAGGTATGGAATTGAAAAAAAATTAGTAATTTTGCAAGCGTAAGCATACACCTTATTTATATGTATGCATATTGCACAGTAAAACAAAACACAATATTATAAAGAAGTGAATACATTAAAACGCTTTATTCCAGACCTGCTGATGGTATTGCTCTTTGCAGTGATATCATTTGCTTATTTCTACCCTGCCGATACGGAGGGTCGTATTCTTTACCGCCACGATTCTTCTGCCGGACGTGGTCTCGGGCATGAGGGCAGTGAGTATCAGGCCAAGACGGGTGAGGTGACACGATGGACCAACTCGGTGTTCTCTGGCATGCCGACATACCAGACGGCACCGTCATATGAGTCCACGAGCGACCTTGCCACGGTGATGAAGGCTTACCATCTGTGGCTGCCGGAGAATGTATGGTTCGTCTTTGCATACCTCCTTGGCTTCTATATCCTGCTGCGTGCATTCGACTTCCGCTGGTATCTCGCCACTTTGGGTGCCGTAGTATGGGCGTTCAGCAGTTATTTCTTTATCATCATTGCCGCAGGCCACCTGTGGAAGGTGATGGCTCTCGCTTATCTCCCGCCTATGATTGCGGGCATACTGTTAGCGTATCGCGGGAAATACATGGCTGGCCTTGCCGTGACGGGTATCTTCACGGCATTCGAGATTAACGCCAACCATGTACAGATGACGTATTACTACTTCATCATCATCCTCTGCCTTGCCATCGGGTTCCTCGTTGACGCTATCAGACAGAAGAGGTACATGCACTTCATCAAGGCGTCGGCGGTATGTCTCGTAGGCGGAATACTGGGCGTACTGGTGAATATCTCCAACCTTTATCATACGTGGGAGTATCAGAACGAGTCCATGCGCGGCAAGAGCGAACTGGTGAAGAAGAACACTGCAAACCAGACATCAAGCGGTTTGGAGCGTGACTACATCACGCAGTGGAGCTACGGCATTGACGAGACATGGACGCTGCTGGTGCCTAACACGAAGGGCGGCTCTTCCATGACGCCTATCAGCGCATGCAAGGCTGCGCAGGAGAAGGGCGACCCTATGTACATGCAGATATACCAGCAGATGGGACAGTACTGGGGTGAGCAGCCGGGAACGAGCGGACCGGTGTATGTAGGTGCATTCGTGCTGATGCTGTTCATACTGGGACTATTCATTGTCAAGGGTTCGGTGAAATGGGCTCTGCTTGCCGCTACTGTGCTGAGCATCATGCTGTCATGGGGCAAGAACATGATGTGGCTGACGGATTTCTTCATCGACTATGTGCCGATGTATGCCAAGTTCCGCACCGTGGCTTCTATTCTTGTGGTGGCTGAGTTCACCATTCCGTTCCTCGGCATTCTCGCTCTGAAGCGGCTTATTGATGAGCCGGACTGCGTAAAAGGAAATATCAAAGGTGTAAAGGTCAACTGGCTGTATGTTTCCTTCGCCCTTACGGGGGGTATTGCGCTGCTGTTCGCAGTAATGCCTACGGTGTTCTTCGATACTTTCGTTTCTTCTGCCGAGAGGAATGCACTGAGCGGCATTGACCCAAGCCAGCTGGCGCCGCTGATGGAGAATCTGAAGAGCATACGCGTTGCTGAGTTTACGGCAGACTGCTGGCGCTCTTTCTTCATAATACTGGTATGTACCGCTGCCGTGGTGCTCTACAGAATGAAGAAGCTTAACGCTATGCTTATGGTGGGTATCGTGACCGTTGTGTGCCTCGTAGACATGTGGATGGTGAACAAGCGTTACCTCAACGATGACATGTTCGTGAGCAATACCTTGCGTACCGCTCCTGTAGAGCCTACACAGACTGACCAGTTAATTTTACAGGACAAGGCACTTGACTACCGAGTGCTGAACCTTGCAAGCAATACTTTCAACGAGAATGAGACTTCATATTTCCACAAGTCTATCGGCGGCTACCATCCTGCAAAGCTGCGTCGCTACCAGGAACTCATAGAGGCGTATATCTCTCCAGAGATGCAGGGGGCGTTCGGTGCTATCGTTCAGGCGCAGGGCGACATGAACAAGGTGAATACCGACAGCGTGATGCCTGTGCTGAACATGCTCAACACGAAGTATCTCATCCTGCCGCTGCAGGGCGGCCAGACCACTCCGATGCGTAATCCTGGTGCCATGGGCAACGGATGGTTCGTCTCTGAAGTGAAGTATGTGGACAATGCTAACAAGGAGCTGGACGGCATAGGCGGCATTGACCTGCATAACACGGCTGTGGCTGACAAGAAGTTTGAGAACGCACTCGGAAAGAGCGTGCAGCAGGACAGCACCTCACAGGTTACTATCACCAAGTATGAGCCTAACGAACTGCATTATGACATACAGTCTGCTAACGGTGGTGTGGTAGTGTTCTCTGAGATATACTACCCAGGATGGACTGCTACCGTTGACGGACAGCCTGTAGAGGTAGGCAGAGTGAATTACGTTCTGCGTGCCATCAATGTGAAGGGTGGAAAGCACAAGGTAGTTCTTGAATTCCGTCCTAAGACTGTCGCCACCACGGAGACAATAGCTTTCGCCTCACTCGCCATACTGCTTATCGTGGTTATTGCTTCAATCACAATGCAGCTGCGCAAGAAGAAGGCTGACGCAGAAGAAGAAGAAAAGGCATAAGCGAACATTCTAACATTTCGTAATGACACCTTATTTATATATACACGCACGAAGGTTGTGCTTCACTCTGATGCTATGCCTCTCTACATACGTCACCGCAACCGCCAAGGAATGGCGGTTGCAGGTGTCGGAGAACTCACGCTTCCTGCAGTATGCCGACGGAAAACCATTCTTCTGGCTGGGCGATACGGGATGGCTGCTGCCGCAGTGCCTCAATAGGGGCGAGGCGAAGGGCTATCTGGCTGCATGCGCAAGGAACGGTTTCAACGTGGTGCAGGTGCAGACTATCTGTGGCGTGCCGTGCACCAACGCCTACGGGCAGTACTCTAACATATCCCATTCTAACCCTTGGGACTTCTCAAAGATAAACCGCGAGGACACCTATGGATACTGGGACCACATGGACTACATCATCAAGGGGGCGGAGCAACAGGGCATTTACATAGCCATGGTGTGCATCTGGGGCGGACTGGTAAAAGGTGGTGCGATGGACACTGACGGTGCCAAGGCATACGGAGAGTTCCTTGCCAACCGATATAAGGACTGCCCTAACATAATATGGGTTATTGGCGGAGACATTCCCGGTGATGTGAAGCACGAGGTATGGGACACATTAGCCTCTACCATCAAGCGTATAGACAAGCACCATCTGATGACATATCACCCGCGAGGACGCTACACTTCAGCCAAATGGTGGGCAAAGGCAGACTGGATAGACTTCCATACGTATCAGTCCGGGCATAGACGCTACGGCCAGCGTATGGGCAACAAGGTCTACCCTATCCCCGACAATACGGAGGAGGACTGCTGGATGTATGTGGACTCCACATGGGCTTACAAACCTATTAAGCCGGTTCTGGACAGCGAACCGTCATACGAGGACATACCCGTGGGGCTGCATTTCCCTGACGGTCCGCGCTGGAAGGCAAGCGACGTGAGGCGGTATGCCTACTGGGACGTGTTTGCTGGTGCTTGCGGTCATACCTACGGACACAACGCTATAATGCAGATGCATACGCCGGGCAAGGCGGTGGCTTATGCAAGCACGAGCAAGGCATGGTATGAAGCGCAGAAGGATTCGGGATACGTGCAGATGAAGTATCTAAAGGCTCTCATGCTTTCACTGCCATACATCGAACGTATTCCGGACCAAAGCATCATATATGCCGACAACGGCACGAAGCACGACCGCCTTATCGCTACAAGAGGCGAGGACTATCTCATGGTGTATAACTACACTTCACGAACCATGAACGTTGACCTCACGAAGATTTCGGGCAAGAAGAAAAGGGTATGGTGGATGGACTGTCAAAGCGGCGACCTGACCTTCCTCGGCACATTCGACACCAGGAAGCAGACTTTCAAGGCGGTAAGGAGCAGCAACAATTCCCTACCAGTATGCGACGGCGTGCTGATAGCTATTGACTCCAAGTGTGACTACATTGCGGAAAAACAAAAGAACATACTCCTAAGGGCTAAGAATGAAACAGAAAAGGACTTGACGGAGTAAAAGATATGACGGTTTTAGGTTATGGGTTGTGGGTTATGGGTCTGTCCCCACAGTCCAATCCTAAAGACCCCAAACCCACAACCCTAAACCACCTCCCCCCCCACACACAACTAAACAACAAAACAACTAAATAACAAAACAACCAAAATGAAATATGCACTCGTAACAGGAGGCTCCCGCGGACTCGGTCGCGCTGTCTGCCTCAAGCTCGCAGAGATGGGTATTCCCGTAGTAATCAACTATCAGTCAAATCAGGCTGCCGCCGAAGAGGTAAAGGCTCTCGTGGAAGCTAAGGGCGTAAAGGCAGAGCTGATGCAGTTCAACGTGGGCGATATGGAAGCCGTAGACAAGGCTCTCGACCAGTGGGAGACGGAACATCCAGATGACTACATAGCATATCTGCTTAACAATGCCGGCATTCGTCGCGACAGTATGATGTTCATGATGCCGGCAGAGGACTGGCACGCTGTTATCAACACTTCACTAAACGGTTTCTACTATGTAACGCGCAAACTCCTTCCAAAGATGATGATGCGCAAGCATGGCGGTCGTATCGTCAATATGGCATCGCTCTCCGGCCTCAAAGGACTGCCTGGGCAAACGAACTACAGTGCTACGAAGGCGGCCATCATAGGTGCTACAAAGGCTCTCGCTCAGGAGGTGGCAGCACGTAACATCACCGTGAATGCCGTGGCACCAGGCTTCATAGAGTCTGACATGACAAAGGACCTGCCTGTCGACGAGCTGAAGCAACAGGTACCGATGAAGCGTTTCGGCAAGCCGGAGGAAGTTGCGGAACTCGTAGGCTTCCTCATGTCTGACGCATCATCATACATCACTGGTGAGGTAATCTCTATCAACGGCGGACTGTACACATAATAACAGCCCGGGAACATGACAATCATAAAAGCTGGTGTTCATGATTTCGGACACCCGCCTATACACCTCAGTGCCACTACTCTTGCAGATACAAGGATAGTGGCACTATTTTCTTTATTTTCCGCTGCAGTTTAGCCTTTTATGAGCACGCCATGACATTTCTTGCTTTCTAAAAAGAGAAATGTCATACAAAATATCATGCAGCAACTCTCTTATTTTAAGCAAGATACGAGGAAGCATGATATTATTACACTTTTTTCCACGAAAAAAACTTTTTCGACACTGTGAGGGCTGGTTGGCCTAACCTGCCCACCAACAAAAATAGCCTCACCTCCATGCAACACTTGCCCACAATGCAATATGCTAATCGCCGAATAGTTACACTACCCAGTTCCGCACATTCTCTTCTACTGTTGTAATGCACCCAAGGTGGAATTTTCCCTTCAAAACATCAAGGACATTAGGCGAGAGGAAGGCTGGCAGTGTGGGACCGAGATGAATATTCTTGATGCCAAGGGAGAGAAGGGCGAGCAATACTATCACCGCCTTTTGCTCATACCACGCTATATTGAAGGTTATCGGCAGGTCGTTCACGTGCTTCACACCAAATATATCTCGTAACTTCATCGCTACAATCACCCATGAATAACTGTCATTGCACTGCCCTGCATCGAGCACTCGCGGTATGCCGTTGATTGTTCCTAACGGTAACTTGATGTATCTGTACTTCGCACAGCCCGAGGTGAGGATAACAGTGTCGGGCGGCAACGCCTTGGCGAAGTCGGTATAATACTGCCGACTGCGCATTCTTCCATCGCATCCGCTCATTACTACAAAGCGTTTCACTGCTCCAGTCTTCACTGCATCCACTATCTTGTCTGTCAGCTGAAGCACCTGACTATGAGCAAATCCTCCCGTTATCTCGCCAGACTCCAACGCTACCGGTGGTGGACAACGTAGCGCAAGGGCTATCACCTCGGAGAAATCCTTATGTCCTGTGGCATCTGTCGGTATATGGCGCCACCCATGATAGCCCGTAGAGTTGAGTGTAAAGACGCGTGTAGCATAGGTAGAATGTACGAATGGCGGCACGATACAGTTGGTAGTGAACACTATCGGGCCATTGAACTTTTCGAATTCCTCACGCTGCTGCCACCACGCATTGCCATAGTTGCCTACGAGATGCTTGTATTTCTTCAGCTTTGGATAATAGTGTGCTGGCAGCATCTCGCTGTGAGTGTAAACGTCTACACCCGTCCCGACAGTCTGACGGAGGAGATCTTCTATGTCATGCAGGTCATGACCACTTATCAGTATTCCCGGATTACCGCGTACCCCCGTGCTTACCTTCGTAACGACAGGGTCTCCATACGCCGTAGTGTTCGCCTTGTCGAGCAATGCCATCACGTCTACACCGCATTTGCCAGTGTCCATCACGAGGGCGAGAAGGTCTTCCTGCCCCACGTCGGGGTCTGCAATCACGGCAAGGGCATGGCAGACGAATGCTATTATGCGCTCGTCCCTCATCCCTAACCTCACTGCATGCTCATAGTAGGCGGCAATGCCTTTCAATCCATACATGGTCAGTTCCTTCAGCGAGCGAACATCCTCACAGTCGTATCGTAATACTCCCATATTACAACCATATTCTTCCGCCTTAGCATCGCTGCACGAGAGTGTAATCTCTGGATATGAGGGAATGACCTTTCCCTGTACTTTCGCTTGATCAAGGAGAGAATCTCGCAACATTATACCTTTGCGAACGCGCTCCTTTATACTGTCATCATCAAAATTAGCATTGGTGATTGTGGCAAAGAGCGCATCGGTTATGAACGGCCCTACCTTGTCATAACAGTGCAATAGGTCTGCCAATGTCCCTACCCCACGCACTATCGCTAACAACATATCCATGTGATTGCTCAACTGCGGCAGCTTGCCACATACTCCTTTGATGGTGCATCCTGTGCCCATCGCTGTCTCCTGACATTGGAAACAGAACATTTCTGGTTTCTTCATAGTTGGTCTTCCTTATAAATTTATAACATCTCTCGACTGAATTCACAGCCTTTTCTGTTTGCAAAGTTAGTGGTTTCCTACAACTGTCTTAGAGAACAATTGTGACCTGCAATGACATAAAAGACGTTAATTTTATACCACAAAATTATAATTAGTAACACAAAAGAAAAAGGAATCATTACCTTTGCAATATAATCTGTTATTGCAATCTATGGAAGAAAATCTGTTACGTGCACTGGAGAAGTGCGCTTTATTTAACGGTATGTCACCCGTAACGATACGTTCGGCAATGGACGGTGTGACATACAAAGTAGTAAACTATAGCAAAGGGGATGTATACGCCGTGGCTGGCAGCGTATGCCGCCACACTGACGTGGTGGTACAAGGCGAGATGGTGGTACGGATGTCGGGACTGTCTGGCAGACAGGTGGAGGTGACAAGACTCATTACGGGGGATATTATCAGTTCCTGTTTCCTTTATGCTACTGACAGTCATATTCCTGTCACCATCGAAGCAGCGGATAACGTCAGAATCCTGCGACTGGCAAAGGAAGGTCTTTCAAGACTGATAGACACCAATAAAGAGGTGCGATGGAACTTCATACGCCTGGTATCTGATATAGGTGCTTATCTTGCATCCAAGATACGCTTTCTCTCCTTGATGACTGTCAGAGAGAAACTGCTGTACCTCCTTAACAAAGAGGTGACCTTGCAAGGGAGCAAAACAATAGTACTGAAAGAGTCAAGACAGCGCATTGCCGATGCTTTCGCCATACAGAAGTTCTCGCTGTTGCGTTGTTTTGCCGACTTGGTGAAGCAGGGTATCATCAGCGTTAAAGGGAGAGTAATCACAGTACTGGACATTAAGAGTTTGTTGCAAGCATAAACAAGCATAAACGACGACACAGGGAACAACGTTCTACCGACAAGTCGTCTACCAAGACTTGTCATTGCATAAAATAGATTGCATTGCGTAAATTAAAGAGTGCAAAGCGTCAAAACATTAATTAACAGTACTGTAGCTATGATTTTTATTGATACCTTTGTAGCAAGAAAAAAACTGCATATCAATTAAAACAGAACAACTTGATATCAATTAAAACAGAACCTACTGATTATGAAGAACAGAACATCTATTATCCTGAGCATTGCATTTCTCTCTTTCTGTGCCATGCCTATGCACGCCCAAGGCTTAAGCGGCTTCCTGAAGAAGGCTGCGCAAGCTCTCACGACACCAAGTAATTCCAGCAACACTTCCACTTCTCAGAATACAAACACCGTCAGTGCTGCTGAAGAACAGATAGCAACAGGCGGTACACTTGTCAATCCTCTGAAGGACAAAGTACAGGTGGAGCTTGTTGGTGCTTACGGAAAGAGCACTTCCGAAAACTATGGTGAGATTAGTCTGGTGTTTAAAATAAAGATGATTGCTAACACGAATGAGATGCGCATAGGCTGCAACGCTAACTGGCCCGCCATGCTCATAGACGATGACGGCAACGTAAGCAAGGTAAGAACCGAGGGATGGTATGACTACTCAGTGACAGAAGGTATATTCATGAAAGTGCCTCTCAAAGACGAGCAGACATTCACTAATGTCAGGAAATCATGCAAGGTCATTCAGAAAGTGCAGATTGCACTGTCAGTTGACGGTACAGGAATGCTGGTATTGAAGAACGTTCCTGTGCAATGGGATGTACAGCATTAAATGTTTCCTGTCAAACTGAATATTACATCAACAAGAAAGTTATAATAGAATAATTCAGAAATACCTGATTACCGAACGATATAGTCAAAAAGGTGTTTTCATTAAGACATTCTCCTTGTTAGGGTTGTCCTGTTATCATCGGGACAACCCTAAATGCGTTTACGGTATTCAGATGGTGTACATTTATGTTTAGCAGAGAAAGCACGCCGAAATGTTGATATGGAGTTAAAGCCTGACTGCTCTGCAACATTATTCAATGTCAAGTCCGTTTCCTTCAACAGCCCCTCGGCATGCTCCATGCGCTGACTGTTGACATAATCATAAAATGTCGTATTCATATCTTGATTGAAAAAGCGACTTAGGTATGTGCGGTTGGTACCTACCTGCCTGGCCACATCGGACAACTTCAGCTGAGGGTTTAGATACAACTTATCCTCTACAAATGCCTTGTCAACCATTTTCTTTAATTCGGTAAAGCCTATATTCTCTGTCTCTTCTGTATCATTGTCAACATCTACCTCACCCAGTTCCTCGATAACCGACTCATGCTTATACAGGAAATAGCATATGAACATCCATGCTCCCAGCGAGAATAGCATATAAACATTGTCGTAAACAGCATTCACCATGTAGCAGCTGAGCGTCCAAATAAGCAATATCACGAAGAAACACGACAGGATACCACGCAGCCAGTTCAGATTGATGTTGTCCTCATAAGAGAACCTTTCCTTCAGCTGGCGGTGATACTGATTGATGAAGAAGAACATAAGGATATATGTGGCGGTACCATATATGAAGCCCCAGACTGCCAAGGCGTCAAACCACAACACTTTACCCGTAATACTGTACAGAGTTAGTGGCAGTACAAACGAAGCCTCATGCAGCATTGCCTTCTTCCAGGAAAGCCAGCCAGGTTTTACCAGCTCCATCAACACAAAGATGTAAATGGGGATGATAATCATATCTATACTGTTGGAGACATACCACGGCATCTCATAAGAACCAAAATAAACAGGATACAGAGCCAGGTCTTTAATACACTCCATGTCAAGTACAGCCATCAGCAGCGTAATAAGCCTTGAGAGCCTGTCGCTACCCTTGCGATAGAAGAACCATATCATCAAGGAGTAGAACATAATACACATTCCATAAATGAGGAAGGTGATATGTTCGGTCATCATGCAATTCATAGGTTGAATAATGGATGGCAAGCTATAGTTTGATGGATAGCACCCTATAGATATTAGCAAAAAGTAGGTTTAACGAAAAAGTTTAGCGGTAATGCCACTGGGGAGCAATGAGTTTCCAGTAACATTACCGCCAAGGGGTTATCAATCCACTGGCATAAAAGCCATTATTTAGTCTTTAGAAGTAGTATGCCAGTCCCAGCTGCCATGAGTTATACTTTACTGCTACGCTCTCGCCATCAATAGTCTCGGCATTCTTGGAACAAGCGATATTGTAGTTCGCCTTCACCTCCACGTGGTTGAGAAGCGTGCAGCCCAAACCTACGTTAACACTGACATTGCTTGACTTCCATGTCCAGTCCTTGGCACTTTCAGAAAACTTCTTGTCGCTGGCAATGTTGAATCCGAACTGCGGACCAGCGAAAAGGAATACGTTTGCGATAGAGCTCGCGCCGAAACCATAACGCACATTGATTGGAATGTCAATTGACTGCGCTTTGATAGACTGTCCTTCCACCTCTGCTGTCTTCTGGTCATAGAGTGCAGACGCATCGAGACTGAGTCCGATAATGGGCACAGTGAACTTGATGGTAGGACCTACATAGAAACCTGCACGGTTGCTCTTGTCGAGCGTTCCACCATCGAACTTCATGTTTACGAGGTTTGCACCACCACGGATACCATATTTGAACTGTGCCATAGCAGGCATAGTCATGAACAGAGTTACTGCAACGAGGAATAGTTTTAGTGTTTTTTTCATTTTGAGAAACGTTGTTTGGGGGTGGTTACAAGAAAACCACCGTTGAATGTTTGACTATTGATGATTAATGTCTCTGTCTTCTTACGCTGACTCTTGCTGCAGCAGGTGCATTTGATTCCGTCTTTGCCTTCGGCTTCCTCTCCACCTTCTTCGTAGTTGTAGCGGCAGCACGCTTGTTTGCTTTTGCCGTCTTCTTCGTTGCTTTTGGTGCAGCAGCCTCAGCCTTAGCAATAGAGTCAAGAGAATCCTTGCGCGCCTTGTCGCCCCAGATATTCTCTTCAAAGTTCATGAGTTCTTTCTCTATTCTCTTCTGTTCCTTGCTCACCAGTGAGTCGTCAGGGCAGTACTGTGCGAGCGTCTTTCCAAGCATGTTGTTGGTCTTGTATATCTTTCCCTCGTACATGCCCTTTACAAAGTAGTCGTTAACGCTCATAGTAGCAGCATTGTTGATATCGCTTGTCATGATAGTCAGCTTTGTAAGGTACGGTGCGACGTCATCATACTTCACCCAGAAGAGCGGATATTTCGTCACTCCATCTCCGAAGTCGTCTGCCCTCGACATGATAGGACACATAGCAATGACCTTCTTATGGAACGTTGCCGTCACTTGATCATAATATGCCGACTCCTTGATATAGTATGATTTCACCTCCGCAGACGGTATGTCCGAGTTGTCCAGCTTCAGCTTTCCATCCTTTCTCTCATAATAGATGCTGTAATTGTCCAGCAGTGCAAGCGGCTTTACTACGGCATCAGGAGTATAGACGTCATTGCCATCCAGTCGGTATTCGTATGCCTTCACTTGTCCTGAGAGCACGAGTTTAAACATATAGGTAAAAAGGTTCATCTGCGACCCAACTGGTTCCACTGGGTAATAGAGTCCCGAATTGGTACCCGTAGTAAGATCCACCTCACGGTATATGTCCCTTCTCCACACCACATTCTCGTCCATCTGCTGTGCAGTGGGGAATGAAATCTGCGCTCTTGTGGTTATAGCCGCAGCAGCATTAGACTTCTGCGCTGTCTTCTGCTGGTTACGTCTTGCCGCTGGCTGAGCCGTACTTTGCAGCGATACGGCAGCGAGCAGACATGCCATGGCGAATGCTTTGATATACTTTGTCATATTTCTTTACTTTATTATTACCTCCATTGCAGACGGCAGTTGACGTGCGATGCCGTCCGGACCGACTACGTTGACGTGTGTTATATAGAATCGTTTAGACCTTGCGAGCTTGCGGAAGGTGTCTCTCTGCTTCGGGGAGAATGCCGAGCCACTGCTTACCACTGGCACAGCGTTACCCATATTGTCATAGAACGTAGCCTCAAAGCCTGTCACCTTGAACTCTATGTCAAGCAGTCCATCGTCTATCGCAGCCTTCACCCCATTGGCAGCAATCAGACTTCCCTTCTGCAGACCGCCTCCCTTGAAGCGTGAATCGCCCACGGGAATGTACGGTGTAGGGTCAGGAAGCTTGCGTACATGGAAAGTGAACTGTCCCATCTGCTGCGGCTTGCCGCTCATTAGGCTTGACACTGTGATGGTAACATCCTTGCCTACCGCCGATGGCTTCGCAATATACTTGCCAGGACCAACTGGTGTGAAACTGCCACCAGTCATCGATGCCGTCACCTTGTTAAGCGGCACGCCCGGTATTGAGATGCTTATAGGGTTGGTATATCCTGCATAGAGCACGTTCATAAGGTCAGCAGAAACTGTCGCCGACGGGTCAACAACGGTATACTTTTGTGAGAAGTCACGCTTCACCTCATCGCCATTACCGTCCAGCATGGTCATGTAACCATTGAGAGTAAAGTCGCCCGTCTTCCCTGCAATGAACTCATAGGTATTGTCCTTCAGCTTCACCTCACGTCCTCCGATGTATATTCTCGGCTGCTGAGTGGTGTCAATGGCAGCCATTACAATCTTGGCAGAGAACTTCTCGCCACGTATCACGGTCTGTGAGTTAGGTATTACAAAGGCAGAAAGCTTGTTCACCCTAATGTCTTTCAAGTCTACATAGCTGATGAGGGAGTGTAACACCTCGCCCTCAGCATAACGCACATCATTCTGCAACTTTGAGAGCAGTGTGACGGCGGCAGCCACTGGCATATCCTCAAACATGTATTCCTGCCAGTTTTTGCCCAGTGCCTTCGCCTCCTTTGAAACATCCGTGCTGAGGTTGCTGACGATAATTCTCTTCAACCGTTCATCATTCATGAGGTTACTCATCTGCTCGCGGTATTCCTCAATCATCTTCTGCAACTTCGGTCCCTGTCCTTTTCCTGGGGCAAGCATTACCTGTGCGGCAGCCTCAAGGTCCTCCTTGTTCTTGATGTTGTTCACATCTCCCTCTACTCCATCAGCCTCCTTCACGATGGCACACTTCAGGTTCTCGGCGAAGTAGTAGAGTTCGTTACTCTTCTTCTTCACCCACTGTGCCTTCTCGTACCATGTGCGCACCTTCTGCGGGTTGCTTTTCATCTGCGCCTCAAAGCTGTCATATATTCTTATGTTCTCCTTGAGTACATTGTCTGTCGAGCGGTTCAGTCCCTCCTCTACGATGGAGAAGCCGTTAAGCACCTCTGTAGAGACGTTCATCGCCAGCATCGCCATGAGCACAACATACATAAGGTTGATCATCTTCTGGCGTGGAGATATGGGTCTTTTCTTTATTGCCATTTCTATTTATTTTCTTTTGCAGGCATTCCCCATGAGAGTGTCTGCACGAAAAACCTACTTGTTTCCTGCCAGAGGGTTCATATTGACCGTCATAGCCTCTATCATTCTTGCATAGATAGCATTAAGTTCTTGTATCTGTTGTGCCATCTGCTTTGTCTGTGCGTTGATTTCATCCTGCGTGGTGATCTGCTGTGAGGCAGACTTGAGCTGCATCTCGTAGACACGACTAATGCCTGTGAGCGTACGGTTGAGGTTCTCCATCTCCTCGCTGTCGGTAGCGAGTCGTGCGCTCTGTGCAGCAACCTTCTCCAGCATTTCGTTAAGTTCGTTGAGATGATCCACATAACTTGTCGTAGCTGCTTCCATAGCCTCAGCTGTCTCTGCGCTGACGGCTGGTGCAGGTGTTATCACCTGTGGTGCTACATTATCCGTATTGGCAGCAGTCTCCACAGTCTGTGCATCGCTCTCATCATAAGAAGTAGTACCCTCGGTCTGAGCCTGCTGTGCGAAAGAGATGGAACCACCCTGTACAGGACTCGTATTTCCTATGATAATGGTGCCACCGCCTGCTGTTGCTCCACCGCCTACTACTGTTGCTGTCATTCTTTCAGTAGCAATAGCATCTGTCTGTGACTGTGCTTTTGCATTGTCAGCACTAAACACCGGTGCAGACAGCGGACTCTGTGTAGCCTGGTCTATCACCTCGTCTTGCATGTGATTATCGAGTGTCATGTCAATGGTGCTCTTGTCAAACGGCCTGTCGAAGGCAGATATGATGAACACCAGCACCTCCGTTCCCATACCGATGAAAAGCATTATGTTAGCTCCCGGCAGGTGAGTAAGTTTGAATAGTGTACCGAGTATGACGACTGCGGCACCCCATGAGTATGCGTAGTTTAGGAACGTCTGTCCTGGTACGCTATCCATCCACTTCTGAAGCAGATAGATTATATTAATCTTGCTATATTTAGACATTGTGAAGTTGTTTGGTTGTTATATTCTTTATCTTCTCTTCTTTCCCTTTGCGTTCATGCTTGCGGAGCTTGCGAGCGAGCGTACGCATCTGAATCCTATATATGAGCGCGGCTGGTTCTGGTACTCCCATGTTCTCCATGCCGAGCGTATGAAGCTCTCAGGGTCTTTCCATGACCCTCCTCTTACTGACTTTTTCTTTAAGCGGTAAGGATCTTCCTTTGCAGCCTTGTACTCAAGCTGCGGATTGAAGTCGTTCATGGCGTCAACTCCCGCCTCGGTGTAAATGGTGGAAGTCCACTCAGCTACGTTACCAGCCATATCATACAGTCCGTTGCTATTAGCAGCGTATATGCCAGTCTTTGAAGTGATGAGGTTTCCATCCTTGGTATAGTTGCCTCTGTCTGGTTTGAAATTAGCATAGTAACATCCGTCACCGTTCTTCACATCAGCATTCTCCCACGGAAACTCCGTTCCGTCCTTTCCTCTTGCAGCGAACTCCCACTCAGCCTCTGTCGGCAGACGATAACGCTGAATAAACTTCGCTGCTCCGTTGAGTCCCTTGAGCAGGTAATCCGTGCGCCATGCGCAGAAGGCATTGGCCTGCTCCCAAGTAACGCCCACTACCGGATAGTCATTGAACGTGGGATTAGAGAAGTAGTTGCGCAGGTACACCTCATTGTCACTGTTAGGGAAATCATTCACCCAACAGGTAGTGTCAGGATATACATTAACTATATAAGTATTAAGGAAGTCCCATGGTCCAGAGAGCGGACGATTGATAGTCTCGCGCACGATTCGTCCCTCATCATCTACATACGCAGTATCCTTTGATATCATCACTACCTCGTTCGGGTCAACTGTCACGTCAGTGTTAAGGTTACGCTGCGCAGCATCAAGACGGTTCTTGCGCAGAGCCGCTGTGGTATAGTCGTAAATCTCGTATCTATAGTTGAGTTGCGCGGCATCGAGGAGCTTCTCTCCCGTTACGGGGTTCACCTTGTAGAGGCTCTCTATCGCCCTGAGCTCGTCTTCATTAGGTTTGCGTGGCAATTGTTTCTTCCAGTTCAAGTGCGGGGTCACTGGTTCACCGTTCTTGTCTTCTGTTATCATGTATGTCTCATCGCCACCATATGCAGGGTCAGCGAGTCGTGTTCTGAGAATACTGTCACGCACCCACATCACGAACTGGCGGTATTTTGCATTTGTCACCTCCGTCTCGTCCATCCAGAATCCGTCCACAGAGATATCCTTTGTCGGTGTCGTCACTCCCCAAATGCTGTCCTTCTTGTCCAGTCCCATGCGCAGGGAGCCACGGTTCACCATCGTCATGCCATAAGGAGTAGGCTCCTGGAAGCCTCTTCCGCTACCGTATCCTGTCACTTCTCCGCCCATCTGTGCACCTGTCAGCTTGCCGCCGAAGCAGCTACTGAGCAGTGCTACCGTTACAACGGAGCAGAGTGAAAGTATAGTCTTACGTATATTCATGTACTTTCTGTTTATTTTATATTGTTTTGGTTATTCTTTTTTATAGAGGAGATAGATATTCTAGATTTTCTAGACACTCTAGACACTCTAGATATTCTAGGAAGACTAGAAGAACTAGAAGCTCAACAAAGTTTTCTTGTATTCCCTCTTACAGTGTTCTCGTAGTCTGATGTCTGTTCTTTCCCTTTTTACCGAGATTTACATCCATCTGATAGCCCACGAACAGCTCGTGCGAACCGTTTCTTACGCTGATACCATTGGTATACATTTCAAAAGAGTACGCTATTATTACTCCTTGGAACTGTCCTCCCACAAGTGCCGTCACCGAATTTGTGGGGCTGTATGTTACGCCCCCATAAAACGAGCGTCCCTGATAGTTGTACATCAGTCTGCCCGTTATGTCGCCCCTGTATGCCACTCCGTCTGTCCTCACTATCGCCGAGGTCATGATTTTCAGTTGTGGGTTAGGCAGCTGGAAGCTCATTCCTCCCGTAAGATAATATGTGGGGTCAATCTTCAGTTCGTTAGTTTCTCCTAACAACACTGTCGGTGCAGTGAGATGCTGTGCGCTCAGACCAGCATACCAGTTGGCTCTCGAGTAGTACAGACCGACTGCGAGGTCGAAGGCGTTGCCATTCACGTCCGACTTAGGTATTGCAGGGTCAGAGTCATCGCCCAGTTCCACAGACGTACCGTTGAATTTCTCCGTTATCACTCCTGGCTGTATGCCCACCGCCAGCTTACCTCCTCCGAGGCGTTTCTGCAGAGCATACTGCACGGCAAGTCGCTGATGCGAGAAGAGTCCGAGCTTGTCGTTCATCAGTTGCAGACCCACTCCGTGTACGTTCTTAAGAGCCTCAAAGGGCATATCACCAGCAAAGAGCATAGTCTGTGGTGCATTTTCGAATCCAGCCAGCGACATTGCATAGGCTCCTGTAATGTTCAGCTTCGCCTGCTTGCCCACTGCTGCTGGATTGAACGTAGGCTCCATATCGAAGTAATGCGAGAAATAAGGGTCATACTGCGCACTTGCAGTGGTGACTACTGACACCAATGCCACAGCAGACAAGATGCGCCTCACGCCTCTCGTCATCTTTTTGGATATGGCACTTATATACTTTCTCACTGTAATAAAACGTATTTATCAAGGTTTTTATTACCTTTTGCCACGATTTCTTGATGTTAAATAAAATTAAATCACGTCAGTCATTATAAAGATTCATTCGTCTTAACAATGTTCTCAAGGTGAAATACATCTCTTCCTGCACTCTGAAGAGCCACCAGCACCGATGCAGCGGCATAAAGCCGAACTTGCGTTTCATGGATGGCTCCACTAGTCTGTAGTCCATCTCTTCATGCGCTTTTCTTATCAACGCAAGGGCGTTACAGCGCAGTGTTTTGTCCATCATCTTGCGTTCCACGTAATATCGCATATAAGCACCGACAACGTTCTCCCAACAGAACGTCTCGTATGCTCTCCGCAGACGTTCCTTCACATCTTGCCTCTCCAGTTCCTGTGCCATACTGCGCTGTGAATGCAGGCGTGTATACTGCCCTATCCCCACGTTATGACATATAGAGCCATCGTGCATACGGTAGTAATACGTTCCTATGGACTGTACCACCTTACGGGCGAAGAGAAGCATCATGCGCCCGGTGTTCTCATCGCCGAACCATCGACTGCTATTGTCGAAAAGGAACCTGCGCTGATATTCCAGTCTGACGCAGAAGCATCCCGATATGTGCCACGGCATGCTGAGCAGGAAAGCCTTCTCTCCTGTGATACAGTCTACCTGCGCTCTGTCTGCCGGGTCATAGACAGTGCCATCAGCTTTCACTCTCTTCTCTGGTATCAGTACGCAGTCAGTGTCGGGGTACTGTTCAAAACAGTCAAGGCAGTGCTCCACGCACTCGCTGCCAAGCCAATCGTCATCGTCCACGAAGATGATATACTCGCCTCTCGCCAGCTCTACAGCCTTGTTGCGTGCACGCTGCACTCCCACGTTTTTCTCCATGAGACACAGTCTCACCCTGCTGTCCTTCTTCTCGTATTCACGCAGTATATCGGGACAACTGTCCGTGGATGCATCGTCAACGCAAACTATGTCAAGGTTTTTCTCTGTCTGCGCAATAATAGAATCGAGGCACTGACGGAGGTACTTCTCCCTATTATGTACGGTTACAGCAATCGTGGTATATCTCTTCATACTTCCTGGCTATCTTGTGGTAGTCATAGTTCCGCTCTACGTATCTGCGACTTTCTGTCTTCAACTCCGCCAGTCTCTCTGGGTGCTGTATCAGCTTTTCGAGTTCGCGGTACACACTCTTGTAGTCTGGCTGCACGGCTATTATCGGTCGGCACTCGTTCTCTCCCATTATGCCATAATGCTCAGGCTCTCCTCCTGTCAACGTCACGATGCCTTTGGAGAGTGACAACAGTGCGTTCATGCCGGGTCCGTAAGAATACAGTTGGTCGAGGAGCACGTCCGAGCCATCCATCATACTGCTGTATTCCGCAAACGGCAGTCCCTCAGCAATTCTCAGTTCCATGCGGTCGGGATATGCCTTCCTTAGGTCCTGCGCCGCTTTGAGCATTATGTCTGCGCCCTTAAACTCCGCCCTTTCCTTACTGATGCCTATGAAGATGCGCAGTTTCTCTGACAGTGCTGGGTGTACCAACTCCGGCAATTTGAAAGGATATGGCGCGAGATGCAACTTCTCTCTCAGTTTTCCGCCATTATTGTCGGTATCTTCTGTAATGCTGTATGGGAGCCAATATTCATAGCTTCCCGCCACTATTGCATCGCAGTCAGCCGCTATATATCTGTTCAGCCGTTCCTTGTCAGTGCCTACCCAGTCATTGTACACCGCCCCGGCGTATGCTGTACATCGCTCCTTCTCGCCCATGTTATAGTCAGAATAGCGCATAGGCTTCATATTGCGGTTCACGTAAGAGTAATAGTGGTCGTCGCCAATGGCACAAAGCACCATCCGCCTGTTGTTCCTTCGCAGATAGTTGTATATAGGAAAAAGCCTCTGTGCTTTCAGTTCCAGAAACATAGGGTTCACAAGCTGCACTATGTCATAACCTTTCATGCGTGGCAATGACATCAGCAACCTCCAGAGAAAGACGAGTTTATTGCCCCTCGCAAGATTGATGTCGCGTGGATAGTCCCTCCAGAAGTCACCATTGCTTGCAAGTGTCACGTCATGCCCGAGTTCCCTTAGGCCCTCAGCCAGAGTACTGTGTACGCAGCTGTATTCGCCTAATAATAGTATCTTCACTTCTCTTTCTTTATCTTTGTCTTATCTGCCATTTATTTTAGAACAATCCATATCTGATGCGCGTATAGATATTGAACGCCATGTATTTCCATTCCCATCGCCAACGCATAGGGAAGCGTTGCATGGTTCGTAGTGCACTTATTATCTCTTTTTGGAACGCCCTGGGGTGTTTCTGGCGCATCATTGTCAGCAGCAAGTCTACCACTATATAGTCCATTTTGCACCTCATGCAGCGGCGGCGTTCCTCATCACCCCGACCGCCAAAGTCGTCAAGACTCTTCAGCACCTCCACTATGTCGCGTAGCTTCTTCCGCTGCTTCTCAGGGTCGGTGGTGGTCGTTATGCTCTCACTTCTCAGCACACGGACATACAAGGGCAGGTCAAGTGCGATGAACGATTCCGCCAGTGCAAATGTCTTGACTACGAACTCATCGTCTTCATGATACACATCGGTCATGAAGTAGAGCTTATGCGCTTTCAGGAACTCATTACGATAGAGATACGTTACCGCACATGGAAAAATATTTCTGCCACGCATAAAATCTCCTGCTGGCGCATACACCTTATTATATATAGGTACATATCTGCGGTAAGGTTCGCGTACCCCGTTCATGCCTACCTGCTCGCAGTCTATCCCGATGATATCCTTCTTGCCTTCCTCTAACAATGTGAGTAGTGGCTGAATATCGCATTCGTAATCCAGTTCATCATCTGCATCCACGAAACAGACATACCTGCCCGTTGCTAGAAACAGTGCCACGTTGCGTGCCATGCCCGGTCCACTGTTTTCCTTCGTCATGACGTGCATATCCGGATGCATTTTCTTACAATGCTGCATCACCTCTTCGGTATTATCTTCAGAGCCATCATTCACCACATAGACCTCCCTGTCGTGGCCTTTTAGGTCAAGACTGTACACGCTGTCTATGCACGCCTGAAGGTATAGCGCAGCATTATATGCGGGAATTATGAATGATATGAGTTTTTCTGTCACTATTTTATACTACATATATATCCTAACTTATACAGCGAGAACACTCTCAGACTGGGATTACTACCCAACAGGTTTCGTCTCATCAGTGGTCGGGCGATGTGAAAGAGCATTCCCACGAGCCACTTGACACGCCATTTCTTCAGTCTCACCACAGCCCTGCCTATACCGGTATAGAGCATCATACGCAGTCCGAGGGTGCTCAGTGTGCGCATGGCGGCTTCGGTCTTCTTGAGAAACACCTCGTTGCTCTCCAGTCCGCGGTGCAGCAACGGATTGTCAATATGCATCACCTTTACGCCCATGCGCTGCATGGTGGCACCGAAGTAGACATCTTCAAAGCCGTATTCCTTACATTTCTCTTCAAAGGGCAGGCGTCTCGCCACATCGCTTTTCATACAGAGGTTAAAGGCGGTGGTATGCTGATACGGATGCAGCGAGCGTTCGGCAGCGGAGCGGTGGCGGTCTGCTTCTTTCTCATACTTATAGCGCAGTGACACCTCGGGGTCTGGCAATCTGCTGGCATGGTGCAGCCCGCCCATTATCACCTGCGCACCGTCAGCATGGTCTATGGCTTCAAGCAGGCGGTAGATGAACAGCGGCGAGTCCACCGCCGCATCGCTGTCAAGGAAGAGCTGCCATTCGCCCTTCGCCTCGCTGACGAGGAAGTTCCTTATTGCCGCACGCCCCACATTACGCTCCCTGCGCACGTAGCGACAGCCCGGCAGTTCGTTGATGCGCAGGTTGGATATCACACTGACACGGTCGCGACTGCCATCGTCTGCCACTATCACTTCATACCCTATTCTTGCCGCCACGAGCTGCTGGTACAGGTTAGCCACAAGAGTGTAGCACTTATAATCATATGTAGGTATCAACACCGAGAGTTTCATACCGCACCTCCTATCTGCTGCATCACATCGCGGTTCACCGCGCGTCGCTCTTCATCGTTCACCCAGCCCCATTTATTGAAGTACTTGATGATGCTGAAAATGTGTATGAGCAATAGGCGCATACTCTTGTGCGAACCACGGGTAAAAGTATGGTATATCGTAGCATAGGGATAATACAGCGTCTTGTACTTCTGGTGCACCCTGCGCGTCATGTCTATATCCTCGGCATACATGAAGAACTTCTCGTCAAACAGCCCCACCTCGTCCAGTGCCGACATCCTCATGAACATGAAGCAGCCAGAGAGGAATGGTGCGTTGATTATCTTCGTGAAGCCCGACTGCCTCAGCTCAAAGCGGCTATTACGATGGTTTATCAAGAATCGTGGCATACAGAACCTTCCGAAGATATCAAGCGGAGTAGGTAGCATCTTGGCAAGGCGCTGTATCTCACCATTAGGATATAGCACCTTGGGCATCATCTGTCCAACATCTTCATGCTCCTCCATATAGGTTATCAACTTTGGCAGCACCTCGGGCCCGAACCACACGTCGGGATTCACTATAAGATGATACTTGCTGCCATTCTTCTGTGCTTCCCTTAACGCCACATTGTGTCCACCGCCATAGCCATTGTTGGCATGGGGGAGGTACACGAGCTGGAAACCCTCATCCACTTTCTTGCGCAATTCCGGCTCACCCTTCAGCACACGTCTGCCAAACTCCTGCAGTTCTGCCTTCAACTCAAGCATAGAGTCAGAATGATCCACTACGTATACAGTCTGTACCGGCGAAGCGAAAAGGCTGCGCAGCACAGGTTCGAAGTCAAGAAGATGATGGTTATAGGTTACTATGGAGGCTGTTATGGTCATTTAATCCAAGCAAAGCTAATGTTAGAAAGTACGGAAGCGTTTATTTTCCTGCACAGTTGGGACATACACCTTTTATTATATACTCAACCTCATCGGTAGAGAATCCCTCTGGCAGTGTCACCAAGGGTATAGTGTAATCTTCCAGGCAGTAGGTCTTTCCGCATACGGTACAGGTGAAGTGAACGTGGTTCAGATGATGGTCTGACTCGCAACGGCATACGCAATATTTCTGCTGTCCCGTGCCATCGTCTATCACGTGCAGCAGATGGTGCTCCACGAAGAGACGCAACGCACGGAAGATGCTTGACCGGTCCATGGTGGGCATCCACCGCTCCATGTCGGCAAGGGCGAAGGTCTCCGACTGCCCTCTGGCTTCTATCCACACGAGTATGCGCACTGCCGTAGGCTTCACGCCGTGTCGCTCCAAATATTCAGCCGCTTCATTTTCTGTCATCTGACTATCCTTTGGTTTTTCTGTTTATGGTTAACTCTGATGCGATGGTCGTATTCTTACGCCACCTAATAACAATACAAAGGTAGTCATTTTTTTTCAATTACAACCCCTTTGTTTCTTTTTATATATAAAAAAAGGTAAAAACCATTTCTTTTGCGTATATCACGCCACGACACTTCTCCAAAGATGGCACTTTTATCACTTTGCTCGTTTTTCTGCATTTTCACTTACATCCTGATTTTTCTTTTTGTTCACAAAAAAGAGAGAAATAGCGATTTCAACGCTGTTTGAGACCTATTTTACCGCTAACGCAATGTGCGCTTTTCGCTATTCATACGCTTTTACAATACGATTACTATGCTTTCGCAGGACGAAAGCACAACAATCGTATTGCAATAGCATAGCAATCGCAGAGGTCTTAACGCTACTTTCCACTATCTATTACCGCCATACTCACAGCTACAACCACATAATCCTCTCTTTCTCAGAAACATACACCTCTCGCATAATTTCGCCATAGCCGTCCTTGTGATTTTCTTTTTCAAATTCGCAAATGTAGAAGCATGCTGTTTTTTCATCATGTCATGAAAATGATGGAAATTATGTCATTATGACGAGCAAAAAATGTTATCAAAACTAAACAACACGCTCTTACTGTCCCCTTCATCTTGACATACCTCTATTTCTTTGTTAATTTTGCATAAAAAGAATATATACACATGGAATATATAAGAAATAATGTGTAATTTTGCAATCGGAAACTACAAAAGAAATTTTGAGTTTCCTAAAGCGCAAGGGATAACACTCTGTCCAAAATGGGATAAAAATGGAAACTAACCATCGCAAAGATAAAAAGAACAACAATAAAAAAAGAGTTAAAATGAAAAAACTATTGACTGTCGCAGCATTGGCTGCCATGTTGGTTTCATGTGGAGGCGGAAAGCAGGGCAAGCCTGACTTCAGCGACAATGAGTATGCAGTACGTACCATTGGCACCTCTGACGCAAGCCTGCAGAGTACATACCCTGCTACTTTCAAGGGTGTACAAGACGTAGAAATCAGACCGAAGGTGGCTGGTTTCATCACCAAGATTTACGTAAAGGAAGGCCAGCAGGTGTCTGCTGGACAGATGCTGTTCGAGATTGACAACGCTACCTATAAGGCTACTGTAAACCAGGCCAAGGCGGCCGTCGTTGCTGCCCAGTCACAGGTAAGCACTGCGAAACTGACTTACGAGAACTCACAGAAGCTCTTCGCCAACAAGGTAATCGGTGATTTCGAACTTCAGTCTGCAAAGAACAGATACGAGTCTGCCATAGCAAGCCTCGGCCAGGCAAAGGCGTCTCTCGCTTCTGCTGAGGAGACTCTGAGCTACTGCTTCATCAAGGCTCCTACATCTGGTTATGTAGGCTCACTGCCATTCAAGGTAGGCGCACTCGTTAGCTCTGCAAGCCAGGAGCCACTGACTACAATCTCTAACGGTTCCCAGGTAGAGGTTTACTTCTCTCTCACAGAGAAGGACATGCTCGACCTCACTCGCAAGCACGGTTCCGCACAGGCTGGCATCAGCAGCATGCCAGCAGTGAAGCTGCAGCTGGCTGACGGTAGCATCTATGAGAGCGAGGGTAAGGTAACAAAAGCCAGCGGCATCATAGACCCTGTCACAGGTACTACAAGCCTTATCGCTGTATTCCCTAACAGCAAGCACCTTCTGAAGTCTGGCGGTTCTGGCCGCATCGTAATGCCTTACACAGCTTCTGCCGCTGTCATCATACCGCAGGAGGCTACCGTAGAGGTGCTTGACAAGCACTTCGTATATGTTGTAGGCAAGGATAACAAGGTGAAATACACAGAGGTTACCATCGACACTCAGAACGATGGTCAGAACTATATCATCACCTCCGGTCTGAAGAAGGGCGACCGCATCGTGGTGAAGGGCGTTACCTCACTGCAGGACGGCATGGAGATCAAGCCGCTCACCGAGGCTGACTATGCCAAGAAACTGAAGAAGGCAGAGGAGCTTAGCAAGGTTCAGGATCAGGGCGTCATTGCCGTAGGAAAGGCTCTGAAGGGCTAATAGCCACATGGCGCACACGTGATTGAACGTGCGCCGACATTGACTTACGTTGACAAACAAAACGAAAGAACAAGATGAAACTAGATAGATTTATTAATAGGCCGGTGCTCTCTACCGTTATCTCAATCGTTGTTGTGATACTCGGTCTCATCGGTTTGGCTACGCTGCCTATCGAGCAATATCCTGATATTGCGCCTCCTACGGTTACCGTAAGCTGTTACTATCCTGGTGCTGACGCACAGACCGTACAGAACTCTGTGCTCTCACCTCTGGAGGAGCAGATTAACGGTGTGGAAGGCATGACATACATGAGCTCAAGTGCCACCAACGATGGCTCGGCTCGTATCACCGTTTACTTCGAACAGGGTTCTAACGCCGACATGGCTCAGGTCAATGTGCAGAACCGTGTATCACAGGCTACGTCTCTGCTGCCTTCTGAGGTTACACAGTCTGGTGTGACCGTGGAGAAGAGACAGAACAGTACCGTGCTCATCATGGGTCTTACCTCTGAGGACGGACGTTACGACGAGAAGTTCCTCAGTAACTATGCCGACATCAACGTCATCCCTGAGATGAAGCGTATCGAGGGTATCGGTAGCTGTGAGTCAATCGGTCTGAAGACATATACCATGCGTATGTGGCTGGACCCAGTAAAGATGCACGACCTCAAGCTGATGCCTACAGATGTTGTGGCAGCTCTGGCTGAGCAGAATATCGAGGCTGCACCGGGTAAGTTCGGCGAGCAGTCTGAGCGTCAGTACGAGTACTCCATGAAGTACACCGGACGTCTGAAGACTCCTGAGGAGTTCGGCAACATGGTCATAAAGACTGACGACATGGGCCACACCCTACGCGTGAAAGACGTGGCAAAGGTGGAAATCGGTGCTCTCTACTACACCGTTGAATCACAGATTAACGGCAAGCCGGGCGTGATGATGATGGTATCACAGCGCGCTGGCTCTAACGCTACTCAGATTGCTAACGACGTAAAGGCTACTGCCGAGAAGCTGAAGCAGAACTTCCCTCCTGGCTTGGAGATTATATACATGCAGGACGTAACGGAGTTCATCAGCGCATCACAGCATGAGGTTATCAAGACCCTCTTCGAGGCTCTGGTACTCGTGTTCATCGTGGTGTTCATCTTCCTGCAGGACTTCCGCTCTACCCTCATCCCTATGATTGCCGTTCCGGTGTCACTGGTGGGTACAATGTTCTTCCTGAAGGTCATAGGATTCTCCATAAACCTGCTGACCCTCTCTGCTCTCGTGCTGGCTATCGCCATCGTGGTCGATGATGCCATCGTGGTTGTGGAGGCTGTCCACGCCAAGCTGGATATGGGTTACAAGAGTGCGCGCAAGGCGTCTATCGATGCCATGGAGGAAATCTCCGGTGCCATCATCTCTATCACGCTCGTGATGTCTGCCGTGTTCATCCCGGTATCATTCATGAGTGGTACGACAGGTACTTTCTACCGCGAGTTCGGTCTGACCATGGCGGTGTCCATCGTCATCTCAGCTATCAACGCGCTCACGCTGTCACCTGCCCTCTGTGCCATACTGCTGAAGCCACATTCTGGTGAGCACAAGCAGAACTTCACACAGCGTCTCTTCACAAGCTTCAACGCTTCTTACGAGCGTCTGCAGAACAGATACCAGAAGGGCGTAGAGAAAATAGTGCGCAAACCTATTATCGCTATCGTGGCTGTCATCATCGGTATCGCAGCCATGGCCATCGAGGCTATGACGACAAAGACGGGTCTGGTGCCTGATGAGGATACTGGTACAGTATTCGTCACCGTATCTACTCCTCCTGCCACTTCTCTGTACAAGACTAACCTTGTGCTGGACGAGGTACAGAGGATGCTGGACAACAACCCTGCTGTTGAGAAGACACTGCGTATCACGGGTTATAACTTCATCGCAGGTCAGGGTTCAAATCAGGGTACCTTCATCGCCAAGCTGAAGCCTTTTGATGAGCGTAACCGCTCAGAGTACTCTACCATGGTGCTCGGCATGATCTACAAGCAGACTGCAGCCATCAAGGGCGCGCAGATACTTGCTTTCCAGCCGCCTATGGTGACGGGCTTCTCTGCCTCTAACGGTATGACATTCTCCATGCAGGACCGTACGGGCGGCAGCCTCGACAAGTTCTTTGGCGTAACCAAGGACTTCATCGCCGAACTGAACAAGCGTCCAGAATTCTCTAACGCCATGACATCGTTCAACTCTTCTTACCCTCAGTATGAGATCAGTGTCGACGTGGCTAAGTGTAAGCAGGCAGGCATATCTCCAAGTATGGTGCTGCAGACCATGCAGGGATACTACGGCGGTATGTACTCAAGTAACTTCAATGCTTACGGCAAACTCTACCGTGTTTACGTACAGGGCGACCCGAAGATGCGTGAGGACAAATCTTCTCTGCAGAACATATACGTTCGCACCGCCCAGGGCGAGATGTCGCCTGTTAGTGAGTTCGCTAATCTGAAGAGAGTGTACGGTCCGCAGGTTATCAACCGTTTCAACCTCTTCACCTCTATCGATGTGAATGCTACTCCTGCTGACGGTTACTCTACAGGTGACTGTATCAAGGCTATGGAGGAAGTAGCTAAGACTTCCCTCCCTTCTGGTTATACATACGAGTTCTCTGGTCTGACACGTAACGAGGCGGAATCAAGTAACTCTACCGGCATGGTACTCGTACTCTGTCTGGTATTCGTTTACCTTATCCTTTCTGCCCAGTATGAGTCATACCTCCTGCCGCTCACCGTCATCCTCTCTATACCGTTCGGTCTGGCTGGTGCATTCCTGTTCACCAACCTCTTCGGAAAGAGTAACGACATCTACATGCAGATTGCATTGATCATGCTTGTAGGTCTGCTGGCAAAGAACGCCATCCTCATCGTACAGTTCGCCCTTGAGCGTCGTCGTCTGGGTATGGCTATATCATGGTCTGCTATCCTTGGTGCCGCAGCCCGTCTGCGTCCTATCTTGATGACCGCTCTCGCCATGATTATCGGTCTGTTGCCGCTTATCATCACTGGTATTCCTGGACTGAGCCTCGTGATGGCTCCTGTTGTAGGTGAGAATGGTTATATCACTCTGGGTGCAGCAGCTATCGGCGGTATGTTGATAGGTACTTTCTGCCAGGTTATGATTGTGCCTTGCCTCTTCGTTATCTTCGAGTGGCTACAAGAGAAAATCAAGCCTATGGAGTTCAATGACGACAACGCTTCTGTTGACTCTGAGCTCCAGCAGTATGGCATCAAGTCCACACAGACTGCTAACGCTAACAATTCCGCCAACTAATAAGGGATTACGTAAATATGAAGAAATTAAATATAATCGCTATAATGTCTGCAACTGTTCTTATGAGCAGTTGCGGACTCTACAACAAGTATGAGCGCCCGGAGGTGAAAACGGAGAATATCATGCGCGATGCTGCGCAGTATGCTAACACTACCGACACCACATCCTTCGGTGACGTAGACTGGCACGAGGTGTTCACTGACCCTCAGCTGCAGAACTACATTCAGATGGGTCTGGACAATAACTTCGACCTGCTGAACGCTTCGCTCAACGTGCAGATGGCTGAAGCACAGCTGAAGAGCGCACGCCTGGCTTTCCTGCCGTCATTCGCCTTCACTCCTACAGGTGGCCTAACAAAGGTCTTTGATACTGGCACAGATTGGGCAAAGACTTACTCTCTGCCAGTCTCTGCTTCATGGAACGCTGACCTCTTCGGCAACCTCACTTCGCAGAACCGCTCTGCCAAGGTGGCGCTCCTCGCTTCACAGGACTACCAGCAGGCTGTACGCAGCCGCATCGTTACCTCTGTGGCTAACCTCTACTACTCTCTCCTCATGCTCGACAAGCAGCTGGAGATTCTTCAGGACATGGAGAAGCTCACCAAGGAGACTGCGGACATGATGGAGCTGCAGAAGGAGCTGAACTCTGGCAAGGAGACAAGCGTGCTCAGCGCAAAGGCTGCCAATATGCAGATGCAGTCATCTATCATCGACATGAAGCGTCAGATTCATGAGACAGAGAACTCTCTCTGCCTGCTCCTCGGCACTAACGCCCAGGACATCAAGCGCGGAGACCTCTACAACCAGAAGTTGCCATCATCATTTAGCACTGGTGTTTCTGTGAATCTGCTGGCTAACCGTCCTGACATACACTCTGCTGAGATGAGCCTTGCTCAGTGCTTCTATGGCATAGAGACTGCAAGAAGTCGTTTCTACCCTTCTCTCTCATTCTCTGCCACAGGCGCGTTCACCAATAACCCGTCTACCATCATCAACCCGGGCAAGTTCCTCCTGAACTTTGCTGGTAATCTGGTACAGCCTATCTTCCAGAACGGCAAACTCATTGCAGGACTCAAGGTGGCAAAGGCACAGTATGAGCAGGCTTATAACAACTGGCAGAGTGCTATCCTCTCTGCCGGCTCTGAGGTAAGCAACGCCCTGGTACAGTATAACAGCTATGACGAAAAAGGAAAGATTGACCAGCAGGAAGTGGAGCTGCGCACCAAGAACGTAGACCACACCAAGGATCTCTACACCATGGGATCAAGCACATACCTGGAGGTTATCACCGCACAGACGCAACTGCTGAACGCCAAGACCACACTGCTCACCGACGACTTCAACAAGATGCAGGCTGTAGTGAACCTGTATTCTGCACTCGGCGGCGGACGCAAATAGTCTGACTCTCCTTATTTATATATAGGGAAACGAGGATTTAATTAATAACCAACTAATGATTAATTGTTATGAGCAATATATCAGACAAGGCTGTGGTAAGCCCGAAAGCGAAGATTGGCAACAACGTTACTATCTACCCATTCGTTTACGTTGAGGACGATGTCGTTATCGGTGATGGCTGCACTATCTATCCCGGCGTGAACCTCATGAACGGCACACGCCTCGGCAAGGAGAACACCATATACCAGAACACAGTAATCGGGGCACAGCCACAGGACTTCAACTACAAGGGAGGAAACACCCTCTGCATCATAGGCGACAACAACATCATACGCGAGAACGTTGTTATCAACCGCGCCACGTATACTGACGGCCAGACGTTGATCGGCAACCACAACTTCATCATGGAGGGTGTGCATATCAGTCACGATACCAAGATTGGCGACAAAAACGTGTTCGGTTACGGCACCAAGATTGCAGGCGACTGCGAAATAGGCAACAGCGTAATCTTCTCTTCAGGTATCATCGCCAACCCGGGAGTGCGTGTGGGCGATGCTTCCATGATTCAGTCAGGATGCCGCTTCTCAAAAGACATTCCACCATATATCGTGGCTGGAGGAAGTCCTATCAAGTACGGCGGTGTAAACTCTTACGTCATTGACCGCATCAACATCTCCGAGAAGGTAAAAGGACACATTGCCAATGCTTACCGGCTCGTGTTCCACGGTCAGGACGCACTCGTTAACGTATGCGCACAGATTGACCAACAGATTCCTAAGGGTGAGGAAATAGACAATATAACATCTTTCCTCAAGGCTTCAAAGCTCGGCATCATCGCAAAGATGCAGGGAGCTGAATAGGAGTCATACGTCAAGAAAAATACAATGTGCATAATAGACTTGTAAATATACATTTATATCTTTGCACTTTTTGATAATTCGAGAGGCAGGTTGTTGAGAAACACCCTGTCTCTTTATGTTTATAAACTAACACATCACATAACACATGACCACAAACAGACATTACTTCAGACTCTGCCTCATGTTAGCTTTCCTTATGCTGGCAACGGCTCTCCCTGCACAGAAGCGCAAGACCACAAAGCGCAAAAAGGCACGTACCACCGCAGTTAAGAACACGAAGCAGACCACGGACACCGTACCACTGGACTCGCTGATTGGCAAGGCCTACACCGGGAAGGTGGGACAAACAGTTGTAGACTTCTTCGGCAGCAGAACAACATACGGTGATGTCACACAGCAGATTTACGTATGGCACGACAGTACTGCAGTCATCTATCAGCGCGGGGGAGACATGGAGCAGTACCTCATACTGCCATACTCGCTGAACGGCTCCACGCTGACAATAGGCGACTATAAGTACACCACACTGCAGAAAGGACACGCCCTAACGCTACAAAAGTTCATGGAGAACAAAGAAGTGCGACAAGGTACGCTAAACGAAGTATCGCCCATCATGATGGCACAGATGCTGTATCTGCGTGGCAAATACCTTGACGGCATGACGATACAGACGGATGAGGACAAGAAGAACGCTCTCATCTGCCTCAGCATAGCCACCGAGAACGGACAGAAAGAGGCAGCCGAGTATCTGTACAACTATTATAAGAAAAGAGCAGAGAAAGGGGAGGTTAATGCCATCAAGCACATGTTAGAACATGAGATGAACGCTGCAAACTATGTGGAGGCTCATAAATACTGTGACATGATGATAGAAAAAGAGCCAGCCAACACCTCATGGCTCCAAAAGAAACATGACATCTTCATCAAAGAGGGCAAGACATCAGATGCTAAGAAAATGATGAAGAAAATTAAAAAGGCGGGAAAAAGGTAAGTTATAGTTAATAGTGATTAAGTAATAGTTGATAGTAAAGAGAGAAGACTTGACAACCATCAACTAATACTTAATCACTAATACTTAATCACTAATACTTAATCACTCCCCTCCTACAATTCTGAAGGCCTGCGGCAGGTGTTCGATAATATCACTTGCCACCATACTCTCCATTCCCATATCGCGAGCAGCGAGGTCACCTGCAAGACCATGGAGATACATTCCCATCTTGGCAGCATTCTCCTCACCGTAGCCACGTGCGAGAAGAGCAGTGATAACACCTGTCAAGACATCACCAGAGCCTGCCGTTGCCATTCCAGCATTGCCTGTACTGTTGAAAACAATATTACCGTTAGGCAGACACAGCGCCGAGTAGTGGCCCTTCAATATAACGTAACCTCTGAGACGCTGCGCCATCTCGCTCGCCTTGCAAAGACGGTCATAGTCATCGGCAGGCGGAACGTCGAGCATTCGGTCCATCTCCTTAGGATGAGGAGTGAATATCAGTCCGTCAGGAAGCTGCTGCAACCACGCACGATGGCAAGCAAGGATATTAATGGCATCGGCATCTATCACCATAGGAACACGTGAACTGCGTAACTGCGTCATCAGTGCTATCGCCGTAGTCTCATCGCGACCCAGACCTGGGCCTATGCCCATAGCCTTGTAACGGTTGGCATCTGTAGCCTGAAGGAAGTTATCCTCCCCTCGGTCAATGTCCACTATAGCCTCCGGCACACTAATCTGCATTATATTACAGTTGCACTGTGGCGTATGCACCGTCACCTTGCCCACACCACTGCGCAGACAAGCTCTCGATGCTAATATCGCCGCACCTGCCATGCCACGCGAACCTGCTACGAGTAGTGCGTGACCCATGCTGCCCTTATGGGCGAACTCATCACGCGGACGAACGAGCGACATCACCTCGCTGTCCTCCAGCATGCAGTATCGAGAAGAAGTCTCGTCTACATACTCCTCACTAAGACCTATATCCAATACCAGTATCTCACCAAGGTACTGCTGGTTGTCTGCCATAAGCATGGAGATTTTCTTCATACCAAGCGTCAGCGTAAGATCTGCCACAACGATGTTAGCTCTTACATTGAAAGTATTATCCTCTGGCATCAGACCAGAAGGGATGTCTATACTGACAACTGTGGCATCAGACTTATTTATATACTTCACCACCGCAGCAAAACCACCAGACAGCGGCTTGTTAATGCCAGAACCAAAGAGACCATCTATCACGACTGTCTCACCAGTAAGGTGTGGTGGGTCAAAATCCTTGGTCACCTCCTTCAACATATCAGGATACTTAACCTTCAGTCTGTTGACATTCTCCTGACAGTCTTCGGACAGTTTGCCATTCACATTAAACAGATACACAACCACTTCATAGCCTCGCTGCCTGAGCATGCGAGCCACTGCCAGAGCGTCACCGCCATTATTGCCAGGTCCGGCAAACGCCACCATTGGCGTCGTCTCGTCCCATCTGAAAGCTATAGCCTCGGTTATCTCCTCTGCAGCACGCTCCATAAGGTCGATGGAAGATATGGGTTCATGTTCGATAGTGTATTTGTCTAACTCATGAATCTGAGTAGAAGTGAAAAGTTTCATTATCTGTGTGTTTTTAATTGTTTTACGGTCATGCTGTTATTCATAAAGTACAAAATTACGAAAAAGAAATGAAGAATACACGTTTTCTGATGAAAAATACTTCCATTTTCAAAAAGTTTTAGTAATTTTGCACTCGAAATGGGAAATAAACGCATAACAATCAACGACAAGACCTTCGAGCTCACCATTCCTGAAGCAACGATACAGGAAGCGGTGAAGGCTGTTGCCGAGCGCATAAAAGCGGACTACAGCGATAAGAATCCTGTGTTCGTGGTAGTTCTAAACGGGGCTTTCATCTTCGCTTCTGACCTGTTCAGACACGTAGACTACCCAAGTTCTGTAGCCTTCGTAAAGGTTTCAAGCTATGCGGGACTGAGCTCCTGCGGCAAAATCAGCGAGCAGTTGCCAATAAGCGACATCGTGAAGGGACGACACGTGGTAGTGCTGGAGGATATAGTGGAGCGTGGCTACACCATGGAATACATCCTCGACAAGATTCGCGAGCATGAAGCAGCGTCTATAGAAATATGCGCCTTCTCATTCAAACCACAACGACTGGAGGTTCCAGAACTGAAGGTTAAATATGTAGGTATGACCCTGCCCGAGGCTTTCATTGTAGGCTACGGTCTAGACTACAATGACGAGGGACGACTCCTCCGGGATATATACTCGTTAGTTGATTAGTGGTTTGGTTATCTGGTGGTTTAGTTAAATGCCTACAAACAACGACATAGCCGAACCACAATCAAGAGAACATCAAGCCATAAAACACTTAACGAAACAACTAAACAACAAAAAAACTAAATAACTCAAATGAAAAACATCGTTATTTTCGGTGCCCCAGGTTCAGGCAAGGGCACACAGAGCGACAAGATTATCGCTGAGTACGGTGTAGCACACATCTCTACCGGTGACGTGCTCCGTGCTGAAATCAAGGCTGGTACAGAACTCGGCAAGACTGCTTCACAGTACATCAACGAGGGTAAGCTCGTGCCAGACTCTCTCATCATTGATATGCTCGCTGCTACTCTTGACTCAAAAGGCAAGGATATCCCTGGCGTTATATTCGACGGTTTCCCACGTACCATCGCACAGGCAGAGGCTCTCGACACTATGCTCAAGGAGCGCGGAGAAGAGGTGTCAGTAGTTATAGGTCTCGAGGTTGACGATGAGGAGCTCATCAAGCGTATCATAGCACGCGGCAAAACCAGCGGTCGTGCGGACGACAACGAGGAGACTGCCAAGAAGCGTCTCAACACCTACTATTCACAGACTCTCCCTCTGAAGGACTTCTACATCAAGCAGGGCAAGTACGCCAAGATTCAGGGCGTAGGCTCTATCGACGCTATCTACGCTGACATCAAGAAGGCTATAGGATAATATCCTTTAGTTCTTCCACTATAACTAACACTCATCCCACAATCTACTACCAAACATGGTCTTAGATTGTGGGATTTCTTCTTCGATTGTGGGGTATTGGTTGTTGATTGTCGTTCTGCCCCCAAACAGGTAAGTCGAAAGACCATAAGCCGAAAACCTACAACCCATAACCTACAACCCATAACCCATTACTAAACAACCATGCTAAAAGCTGCATTCTTCGACATTGACGGCACGCTTGTCTCTTTCAAGACGCATGCCATACCACAGTCCACGATTGATGCGATACACAACATACGCCAGCAGGGCGTAAAGGTCTTCATCGCCACAGGACGGCCACTGCCGTTTATCAATAACCTCACAGGACTGGAATACGACGGCATCATGTCCGTCAACGGTGCTTGCTGCCTGGATGCAGACGGCAACATAATATCACGCAACCCAGTGCCCAAGGAGGACATCATGCGCCTTATCGATGATGCCCAATCGCATCCCATGCCCATTGCATTCGCAGCCAACGACGGTGCGATAGTGACAAACCCTGATGCCGCACTGCCGCATCTGCAGGAGGTCTTCACTCTGCTTGACATCACGCTGCCACCATCCCGCCCAATAGAGGATGCACTCAACATGGACGTATTGCAGGTTATTGCCTTCTTCACCGTAGAGGAGGAGGAGCGCATAATGCGCGATGTACTCAAAGGATGCGATGCCAACCGCTGGCACCCTTACTTTGCCGACTGCGTGGCAAAAGGGACAAACAAGGCAACGGGCATTGACGCCATCTGCTCTTACTATGGTATCGACCTGAAAGACACAGTAGCCTTCGGTGACGGCGGCAACGACATCACCATGCTGCGCCATGCAGGAGTAGGCATAGCGATGGGCAATGCCTCTGACGATGTGAAGGAGCACGCCGACATGATAACGGACACCGTGGACAACGATGGCATAGCAAAGGCCCTCGACAGTCTTATGGCGATATAGAGCTGCACGATTCTCCTTCTCCACAGACTGACCATGAAAGGCATTGCTTAAAGAAGTATAATAAATATAAAAAGGCAGCAAAGCAAAGGCTTTGTTGCCTTTTTTTTATTATCTTTGCGGAATGAATCATATCAAGAAGACACTTGTCTGCGCTGCAATGACTGTATTATCCTCTCTTTTCGCTAATGCGAAAGAGGAGTTCACGCCATTGGAGCAGCAGCAAATCAGCATAGAGACACCAGGACTGTTTACACACTCTAATACATTCCAGGTGGACTTCGCCCAACTGCACAAAAGCGGCTACTCCTTCCCGTTGCCAGTAGGCAAGGCTCTGACCATCAATGGCAGCGAACTGGAGATTGAAACGAGCAAGGGTGATGCGGTAAAGGCAATGTTCGATGGCACCGTCCGCCTCTCACGCCATCAGCAGCCATACGGCAATGTCATCGTACTGCGCCACAGCAACGGACTGGAGACAGTCTACGCCCTCAATGCGCAGAACCTCGTGAAAGTAGGCGACCATGTCAAAGCGGGACAAACCATAGCCATCGTTGGCGGCACGGAGGGCAAGGCGTACTGCCTGTTCAGCATCATGGTGGATGGCAAGAGAATCAACCCAAGCACCATTCTTAACGTGCACCAGCACTCATTGCGCAAACAGAAGGTGATAATCAAGAAGGCAGGAAACGCCATCGACATAAAGACCTCACGTCACAAGCCAGAGAAGGAGAATGCCGTTATGAACATGGACACAAATGATCCTTTTCAGGGCAAAGGCGTATACAGGCTGAACCTCGACGAGATAACAAAGCGCGAGTGGCACTATCCGCTCGATGACTCAAAGGTTATCAGCGGCTATGGCGGCAAGAGAGGCCACTCTGGCGTAGACATCAAAAACGGTCCCGGCACGAACGTATATGCAGCATTCGATGGCCTCGTGGTACAGTCAGGCGTCTTCTCTGGCTATGGAAAATGCATCACTGTGCGCCACGCCAACGGACTGGAGACCCGTTACAGCCATAACTCCAAGAACCATGTAAACGTAGGCGACAAGGTAAAGGCCGGCCAGGTAATAGGAATAGTAGGCAGAACGGGCAGGGCGACAACAGAGCATCTGCATTTCGAAACACGTATAGCAGGGCGTGCATTCGACCCCTCATACATATTCGACCACAGTTCACACACCATTCAAAAGGGCACCTTACAATTCAAGAAGGGCGGCGGCGTAGCAAAGCTCAAAAGTTCCGCCAAGAACTAATATATGGGTGGTTCTAAAAATTAGCCTTGACAGATTTAGAGGCTATTTTCGAGGGCAAAGTGTAAGTAAACGATGGAGCAATGCTGTGCATTGTGACTGAGTGCACTTAAACTTTGCACCGAAAAAAGACCTAAAGATGGCAAGACGTCATTTATCCCATAATGAATTAATTAACGGTGGTAATTTTCAGAACCACCCATATTCATGATTAGCCGAGGTTGCTCCATAAACCAAAGGCGTTCAACGAATAAAAACGACAAGACAATGAAAGCACTATCAACACTCATCGTAGGAGCACTCCTCGTGACCTCCTGCGGCAGCACAGGCAGCGGAGCATTCAGCGGCGCAATGCTCGGCGGAGTAATAGGATCATGCATCGGTGGTATCGGCGGTGGTCCTCGCGGCAGTGACATCGGCACACTGATAGGCATGGCTGGTGGCGCAGCAGCAGGTGCGGCTATCGCCAATGCAGCCGAACAGCAGCAGACACGTGCATACAATGCCTCACAATCATCATACGACTCATACTCCAATGACAGCTACAGCGATGCCGACCCTTCTGGTCGTTCGGACAAACCTGTATATGACGACGTGATAACAATGGGCGATGCTGGTCAGCATCAGCAGCCAGCCACAGCGCAGAAGTATGCTACGAACCTGCGCATAGAAAACGCAAGGTTTATCAATAACGACAACACCACGCACATATCCAAGGGCGAGCTTGTAAAGATATCCTTCGAAGTGCGCAACGTGACCGATTCACAGTGGACCAACATCGTGCCACTCGTGGAGGAGACAACGGGCAACAAGCGCCTACTCATCTCCCCATCCACAATGATAGAGAGTCTCGCTCCACACAAGGCTATACGCTATACCGCATTTATCAGCGCACAGAAGAACCTCAAGACTGGTACCGCCCACTTCCGTCTGAGCGTTCTCTCCAATGGAGCAGTAATAAGTAACATAGAGGAGTTTGACATTCCTTTGGAATAAATGGCATACAAGGACGGCTTGCGCTCCATAACATGATTGGTATACAGAGGACCTTTACGAAAAAGGACTCTCCCAGAAAAAGAAAAGAAAAGTACTAATGACTATGAAGAAACCATTTATCATAGCTATTGCGGCTATTGCCCTTGCAGCATGCCAGGAGAAGAAAGAGGCAGCGACACCTAACGTCAATGACGCCCGAATAGACTCACTGCAGCGTATCATTGACCAGAAGGACAATGAACTGAACGATGTCATGTCAACCTTCAATGAGATACAGGAGGGATTCAGACTCATAGAGGCTGCCGAACAGAAAGTAAACGTCATAAAGGACGGTGAGGCTACCAACAAGTCAGAACAGATACGCGAGAGCATCCGCAACATACAGCAGCGGATGCAGCATAACCGCGAACTCATAGCCCGTCTGCAACAGCAGGTGCGCGAAGGTAGCTCACGTTCGGAGGAACTGCGCCGCACTATAGCTAACTTCACCAAAGAGCTTGAAAACAAAAACAACGAGCTGGCACAGCTACGTGCGGAACTACAGGAGAAGGACATCAAAATAGCAGAGCTTGACAACACTGTCAACTCCCTTAACTCTGATGTCAGCCAGCTTCGTGAGGAGACAGCACAGAAGACCGAGACCATCAATAATCAGGATGCACAGCTGCATACCGCCTGGTATGTATTCGGTACGAAGAAGGAGTTACAGGAGCAGAACATTTACCAGAAAGGAAAGGTATTGCAGTCTAACTTCAACAAGAGCTACTTCACGAAGATAGACATCCGCGTGGACAAGGAGATAAAACTCTACTCAAGGTCTGTGCGTATGCTCACCTCCCACCCTGCTGGCAGCTACACATTGCAGCCAGACGCACAGCGCATGTACGTATTGCGAATCATCAACCCACAACAGTTCTGGAGCACAAGCAAGTACCTCGTAGTGCTGGTCAAGTAATAGTGAATAACGAATAGGTAATAGTGAATAGTCGTGCAACATTTCTTTTGCCAACTATTCACTTTTTTTCGTCATTATCCATTCACTCTTAGTTCTTAACTATTACTTAATCACTAATCGCTACTACTTAACACTTAAACAAATGCGAGCTACAATACCTTTTATAGAGCAGAAGTTCAAGGAATACAACGCCATGATATTCAAGAACTCCCTGCCCCCACTCCCCATCATGCTGAGTAGGGCGAGGACATCGCTCGGACAGTGCGCATACACCAAGCGACGCACCGTCTTCGGGACGATTGAGAAATATGACTTCAAGCTGCGTATCAGTACAGCCTTCGACCTGCCACAGAAGATGCTGGAAGACGTTATCATCCATGAGATGATACATTATTATATAGACTATAACAAAATAAAGGACACGTCAGCCCACGGCAGAGTGTTCAAGCAAATGATGAACGATATAAACACTGCCTTCAACCGACACATTACTATATCTACACGTCTCAACGCAGAGCAAAACGCTGCCAGTGCTGACACACGCAAGCGGTATCACGTCATCGCTGCAGTGAAGATGAAGGATGGCAGAACAGGCTTGAAGGTACTGCCACGTATATGGCAGCGCATCTACGACTACAGAGACGCTATGCTGCGCTCTGGCAAGGTTACATCTGTTGCTTTCTACATGAGCTGTAACCCTTTCTTCAACCGCTACCCTAACTCCGGTGCGTTCGCTGTACATTATATTGAAGAAAGTACGCTGAATGAGAATCTAACAGAGGCAGAGGAGATAAGAGTGAAGAACTAAGAGTGTACAGTCCATACGAAAAACTAAAACAACATCGACTATTTACCATTCACCCTGTACGTCAGTATAGTCACAGCGGCGAGTACCATCAACCCACCGATAATGGTGGCTGCGCCACAAGGTTCTCCTAATAAGATAACCCCCACCAGCATGGCTGTAAGCGGCTCAAACGCCCCAAGAATAGCTACGGCAGTGGTGTCAACAAGGCGTAATGCCATTGTAACACAGATATTACTGAAGGCAGTAGGCAGCACTCCCAACATCACGAGGTTGAACCATGACATACCATCGGGCACGGTGTCTATCCCCCCCTCCACAATCATAGCATATAGAAAGAGGAATATTAGTGCAATAAAGAAAATATAAAAAGTGAGCTTCAGACTCGGCATCTTGCTGAGTCTCATTCGGGGAAGCAATACAAGATACAATCCATAGCCTATACCAGAGCACAATCCCAGTGCCACTCCGATAGCAGAGAAACGAGCATCGTCGGCAAAGAAGCCCGACAAGAGCATCACGCCGAGCGTTGTCAGCGTTATGGCAATGGTCTTTCTCCACGACAGTTTCTCGTTCAGAAAGAGCAAGCCTATCACCGAGCACCATATAGGATTGGTATAGACAAAGGATGTAGCCACACCTGAAGAGATGTAGTCATAACTTTTGAAGAGGGTCCATGCGCAGATAATGTACTGCAAAGAAAGAAGAGACACTCTCCAGAAGTCAGCCCATGATATTCTTAATGACACTTGTCTGTAGAGCAGGAATGCCAGCATGCAGATTGAAGCAAAGAGAAATCGGTAGAAGATTGTACTGACATATCCCACCCCGCTGGCTATTACAGGGATAGTAAACAATGGTATCAGTCCAAAGGACGCACCAGATACCACTGCGAGGATGTAGCCTCTCCACTGGCATTTCCTCCCTTGTTCGTTGTTCTCTTTTTGCATTCTACTACTATCGGACCTCTGTTCTTCTTCTGTTTTGTATTATCCTTGCTTACATTCGCCTGCTGTCTTACAACCTTTTTCTGACCGTTAGCGGCATTAGCCTGCATCTTTCCCTGTGCAGCAGGATTAGTTTTCTTCGTCTCTGGCTTCGTCTTCCCAGCTGCCGTTTTTTTATTCACAGAGGCATTCTGCTGCGTCTTCCCTGTCTCCTGCTTCGCTATCCGTTTCTTTTCCTTCTGTTTTTTCTCAGCAGCACGTGCCTTCTTGGTCGCCTCTATCTGCTGGTCAGTGACATAATCAGCACCTTCCGTATCAAGTTCCCTTTCCTCCTGCGCCATTCTGTGTCTTACGGCAGGTCGTGTCGGGGCAGGCCCGTCTGGCTCTATGGTAGGCTCTCGTCTTATATCCTCTTCCTGCGGATAGCGTCGCCTCTTGGCATTCAGAACGGCGGAGTCACCTACAGCCGTCATAAACTGCTTCACGAGATAGTTCTGTGTCGCCATATCCTCCATGGCGTCATAATTTTTTCTTACGAAGACATGCAGCGTGCTGGCATATATGTCAGCCGACACCTCGTCACCATTTTCTCTAAAATACATCAGATTGTCAAGTCCCTCCTCGCATAATGCCGCTGCCGACTGGATGTCATCTTCATGCAGAAAGCGTGCAAGGTCCTCCGCCATGACCTGCGCCATGGAGACTATGCTTTCCGAATCGGGTCTCTCCATCCTCGTGGTATCCACCACATCTCCACTTGAAGACTGGCCCCCACAAGCATAAAGAAACATCGATAACATTATTATCGCAAAGAAGTTCTTCATATTTGCAAAGTTAACAAAAAAACATGAATAACTTGTTTATTCCGCATTTTTTTTTTACCTTTGTCACTAAAATGATTACAATTTCTCTATACTCAGCAGAATTGACGAAAGAATGGGATTCCTTTATCCGTGCCTCACGCAACGGAACATTCCTGTTCCAGCGCGGATACATGGACTACCACAGTTCCGTCTTCACCGACCATTCGCTGCTTTACCGCAACGAAAAGGGGCGGCTGCTGGCGGTGATGCCATGCAATGCCGATGGCGACACGCTCTACAGCCACCAGGGACTGACGTATGGAGGATTCATACTCGCCCCAGCCACCCATGCAGAGGACATACGACAGATGTTTGAACTCACCACAGCCTATCTGCGCGAACATGGTTTCAAAAGATGGATATACAAGCCCGTGCCTACCATTTACCACAACATCCCGTCGCAAGAGGACGAGTATTTCCTATGGAAGAACAACGCACGGCTCATTGAGTGCAACCTCAGCAGCACAGTGGACTACAGTGCCCAGCCTGCACTGCGAGCGGAATACTGTCGCCGCAACGCTGTCAGCCGACTGTCACGCCACGGCATCCACCTCAACATGGACACCCCATTACAGTTCTTTTGGCCACTACTGACAGAGCACCTTCACGAGAAATATGGTGCTACTCCAGTACACAGCCTTGCAGAGATAACGCTGCTACAGAGCCGTTTCCCTGGGAACATACGCTGCTACACGGCTATTGACAACACGGGCGAAATCCTTGCAGGTACCGTCATCTATGATTTCGGCAGCGTAGCACATGCACAGTACAGCACCGCCAGTGCCCGCGGGCAGGGCAACGGCGCACAGGATTTCCTATATCTCTCGCTCATCAACCACTATGCCGCCATGCCACAGATGCGTTATTTCGACCTTGGCACGAGCAATGAGGACCACGGCAATATCCTCAACGCCACATTGAACCGCTACAAAGAGGGTTTCGGGGCAAGAGGCGTGGCATACAAGAAATACGAAATTATTATATAATCCAACACAAGATGCTAGGCAAGATAATAGAACTACCCAAGATAGCCGACCCACGCGGCAACCTCACCGTCTGCGAAGGCAATAGGAACATACCCTTTGAAGTGAAGCGAGTGTACTGGACATACGATGTGCCTGGCGGCGGACACCGTGGCGGCCATGCCCATAAAGCCATCTACGAGTTTCTCGTTGCCACAAGTGGCTCGTTCCATGTTACGCTCGATAACGGCAAGGAAAAGAAGACCTATATGCTCAACCACCCCTGGGAGGGACTGCTCATCAATCCTGGTGTATGGCGCACCCTTGAGGATTTCTCCTCTGGTGCCGTATGCATGGTGATGGCATCCGACTATTATGACGAGTCAGACTATATAAGAGAGTATGAGGATTACCGCAAATTCATACAGAGTAACGGCAATGTCACAGAACAAGTATAACGTAGTACTAAAGGCCACGAGCCTCTTCGGCAGTGTGCAGGGGCTGAGCATCCTGCTCAACATAGTGCGCACCAAGATAGTGGCGGTACTGCTCGGTGCAGAAGGCGTAGGCCTCAACTCTATCTATAACGAAAGTCGCGAACTGATACACAGCACCTCCAACCTCGGACTTGACGTGAGCGGAGTGCGCGGTATCTCCAAGGCCTACGAGCAACTCACCCACTGCGATGATGCCTCTCAAGAGTCATCCCTGCGCCAGAACCTCTCTGACGAGGTGGCACTGCTGCGCTCATGGGTGCTTCTTCTCGCCCTCTTCGGCATTCTGCTGTGTCTTGCACTCGCTGCTCCGCTGTCTCTCTTCACCTTCAACGACTATGACCATACGTGGGGCTATGTGCTTCTCTCTCCAGCAGTAGGCTTCAGCACCGTGACCTGCGGTGAACTTGCCGTTCTGAAAGGGCTGCGCCGTCTGCGCTGGCTGGCCACCGTCTCCCTGCTCAATGTAGTGGCAGGTCTTGTCGTCACGCTCCCAATCTATTACGTATGGGGCATCAACGGTGTGTTAGCAGCCATCGTCGCCTTGTCGTTCGCCTCCATGCTCCTCACCTGTACTTACAGCAACAGAGCGGAGAAGATACGCCTTACCTTCAACAGCCATAACCTTCGCAAAGGCAGCAAGATGCTCAGCATAGGCTTCAACTTTGTTGTTTGCAGTATCATCGGTCACGTAGCCCTGCTCGGCATACAAGCATGGCTTAACAATTATGCCTCGCTAAAGATGGCAGGTCTCTACAATTCCGGCTACTCCCTCACCATGACATACGCCGGCATGGTGTTCGCTGCCATGGAGACAGACTATTTCCCACGTCTCTCTGGCATCATAACGGACTGCAAGGCGCGCGCCGAGACACTGCTGAAGCAGCAGGACGTGACCTGCATTCTCATCACTCCGCTTATCACAGCTGCCATAGTACTGCTCCCTATAGCCGTACCACTGCTGCTGAGCGGTGAGTTCGAGAGCATCATCCCCATGACACAGATTACCGCTATTGGCCTTCTCTGCCGTGCGGTGTATCTCCCCAATGCCTATATCTCCCTGGCAGCGGGCGACAACAAGACATTCCTCTTCATCAACACCATAGGAGCTATTGACATACTCCTTGTCATAGTAGGCTACCAGCTCTATGGTCTTACGGGCACTGGTATCGCCCTCACGGTGCAGAACGCCATCGACATGCTGCTCGTCATGGGCATTTCTAAGTGGATATACGGTGTGGCATACGGTGGCAGACGTCTTCTTTCACTCTGCATCTTCGCTGCCTTCCCATGCATCACTTACGCCTTCTGCCACCTTCTCAGCGGTTCACAATACTGGCTTGCAGGCACCATCATGACGATACTGGCCGCCCTTTACTCTTATTACAAATACAGAAAGGCATGAAAAAGAAACGCTTAATGATACTCGGTGGCAACGTAGTCCAGGCTGAAGCCACCCGCACCGCCAACCAGTTAGGTTATTACACCATCAGCACCGACCTACACAAGGACAATCCCGGCCATGCCATTGCAGACGAGTACTGCCCCGTTGACATTATAGACAAGGATGCTGTACTACGTGAGGCGCAGCGTCTTGAGATAGACGGCATAGTGCCCTACACCTCCGACGTGCTGGCTCCCGTGGCAGCTTACGTCACTGACGCCATGCACCTGCCAGGCAGTCCATACCGTGCCGTGGAGATAATGACCCACAAGGACCTCTTCCGCGAATTCCTGCGCTCCCACGGCTACAACGTTCCTGAGGGAAGGAGCTTCACAAATATAGAAGAGGCACTTGCCTTCTTCCGCACCATCGGCAGTCCGGCAATGATGAAGCCCGTGGACAATGCTGGCAGCAAGGGTGTCTTCAAGGTATGCAGCGAGGAGGAGATACGCCAGCACTGGCAGGAGAGCATGGACTATTCCCTTGCCAAGAGAGTCATCATAGAGCAGTTCATAGAGCGCAGCGGCATGCAGCAGGACGGTGACATCTTCGTCTCCGACGGCCGCATAGTCTTCTGGTCATTAGGCGACCAGCACAAGGACCCTATCGCTCCTTTCGTGCCTGCTGTCTACACCTTCCCCAACTGCATGCCGAAGGAGTATGAGGACAAAGCCCGACAGCTGGTGCAGGAAATCATCACCGCCCTTGGATTCACGCAGGGACCATGCAACATAGAGTATATTGTGAGCACGAAAGGAGAGGTGTATATCCTTGAGATAGGTCCTCGCAACGGTGGCAATCTCATACCGTTCGGCATCCAGGAGGTGACGGGCATAGACCTCACCGCCATGACGGTGCAGGCGGCTTTGGGCGAGAAGGTAACAGTGCCAGCATGGGATTACGAAGGCTATTCCGCCACCGTGATGCTCCATTCGCAGAAGGACGGCATACTCAAGGGCATCAACGTGCCAGAGGAGTACCAATCCCACATGAAGCGATGCTACATGTTCCGCCACGAGGGCGATGCCGTGAAGCGTTTCCATAACACTGGCGACACCATTGCCTCCATGGCTTTCCGCTTTGACACACGCGAGGAACTGGAGCGTTTCATACAGGTTGCACTATCGGGAATGGTGGTGGTGGAATAAGACATATCCCCCCTTATTGCATAAAACTGCGAGAACCCACTACGCTAACCCGTTTTTTTAAGGCGTTAACGTAGTGGGTTCTCGCATATTGTCATTCCTGCCCTGCATATCTCTACGAAGTTTATCGCAACATCATATCAATATTCTAACAAACACTTCATCTATCAAATAAATATTCAAGCTCTTGTTCCGACATTTCTTTTTGCCAACCTCTACACTGATTACATAATGTACTATGTGGCAATCTTTCTATTTCATAACCTTTCATCGGAACGAGAGACTCTACGTCCCCTCTTATCTCACAATCGTTATCATTATTTTCTACATGATACACACCAGTACTTCTATCAATCAGAAATGTAGTACATTCAAAAGAATAGTGGCTCCTATAGTCATTTGAAGTATATATTGCGATGAGTCCCAATACTATCAAAACTATGTTCCAAATCAAAGTAAGCCAATATTTTTCAGTTTTTATAACCAAACTATTATATTCCCCTTCATAATAGCAACTTACCTCTTCTGCACTGACTTCAAAATCTAATAAAACAATTACTAAACCGACATATACCATAAAGATGAGAGACGCTCCGAAAAAGAGATCCAACAAATAACTCATAACTTTCCAGTGCACAAAAAAAGTAAAAATGATTAGGACTATCAATATTAAAGAATATACAGGTATTACAGCCTTTGCAAAACCTTTTAAGTTATTATACGTATCACGTCCAATTAGACTGGACAAAAAAGACATTTTAATTTTTGACATAAAACACACTAAGGAGGGCTATAAATCTACAAATTTGAGTAAAAGCAATGCGTTCTATAAATATTTTATGCAGCATAAGTTCAAAAATTTAATCGCTTAGCTCACAATTACGTTCGTTTATCCACTCATTTCACTTGTTCTTTTGACGTTAAGGCAAATTATCCCAGAGCAGAGATAATTTGCGGTTGTAACTTGTTATTTTTACATCCCGCTATCCTTATAGAGCAACATTAATCATAGAAGGATTAACAAAGTCTTAAAAAATTAATGGTTATCACTCAATAAAAAAGAAAGTATTTGAATTATCAGCAAAACCCACCACCAAATGTTATATCCTATACTATAATTCTCGGCCTTACACAATACATCACTATCAAAAAAAGAAACTATCCAATTGGGTATAATAAAAATGCCATGCCATATTCCATGATACCACACATAGTATTCTTCTGGACTTATATTGCATATATAATGAGAAATTAATGAAAAAATACATATACCTATAATAAGTGGTAGTATACAGCCAGCAGATACTCGCCACCCAATAGGTGACAGACACAGTAATAAAACAATCCACCACCATATATTGTATCCTGTACTATAATTCTCAGCTTTACACAATATACTACTATCAAAAAAAGAAGCAATCCAGTTGGGAATAGCAAAAAAGCCATGAAATATGCCATGATACCATACATAGTATTTATCAGGATCAATATTGCACAAGTATTTACATGATAAACACAGCAAAATCAATATTATAACTAATACGAAAATACATCCCAAAGAACCTGTTACAACACCCATTGACGTTGAACACCTCTTCAAGAAAGATTTTCTATTATTTTTAATTTCCTCCGTTATGCTCTCTTGTTCAATATCTGTCGTTGAATATTTGGGAGAAATACCATATTTGTTTGTATTTGGGCTACCATCAAACATACAGATTACGAACAAAATAACCTTTACAAGAACTTGAATATACTTGAACACTTCAAAATCATCGGAAAAAGTGGATATAAGTTGAAACCCAACGACTATTATCAGCCACCACCCAGAAATATTCAAGTCATGAAGTCGTCTTGTTGTTACTGACAGTTCATAGAATACCGCTACTATAACCGGTACTGTCATAACAACAACAATTAACTTAGATAAATTCTCCTGTGATGCTATATATCCTATCAACTCACAGAAAAGCAAAAACAATATAGTAAACCACCAATATTCTGACCTTCTTGAACGTCCCTTGTATGAAGGATTCCGGAAAACTGACAAGATAGACTCAATAGGCGACATCGAAGGAGTACAGACTTTTTTCATTAGTTTTGATGTTATATGGTTAGCTATTATATTTTCTGTATCATTGAGTTGTTGTACACAACAACAACTGTTTCTTATAGATTAGAGAAGTTTTGAACACTTACATACTATATATTTTTTTAGTTATAACATAATGGAGAGCAATAATCTGATACGACATTACCTGCGCACAAAATTAGTAATTTTCTTATTTACATGCAAGCAATTTCAAGTTCATTTCGGTTCATATTGTATAAAACATGATACAGACAGAATTCTTATATGATTACAGCACTACGTAGCTCTGTTTTTGCTATGATTTTATGACTACAACCTCAATATTTACATTACATAGTCAGCCATTTCCACACTGGTAATACTTCTATGCGTAGGCTCTCGGTCTTTATTGTGTCTTCTTCATCGTACGTGATGACGAGTGCATTCTTCAAGGGATGTATCTTGTTCAAGGCTACAAGCGCAGCAGTCTCCCGCTTGCGTGTTTCTGTATTTTCTACACTGTAAGACACCTGAATGGCAAGAGCCTCATCAGGAATAAAAAAATCCACCTCTATGTTACGATTGTAATAATACAGGCGTGACAGTCCCGCATCCTGATTATATTTTTTGTTAAGCGTAATAGCGCACAGGTTTTCTAAAAGCGGTGACTTGGAATCGGACAAGAAGATGCTCAACAATCCATTATCTGTAAAGTAATGTTTCTTCACCGTTTCCTTTTCTGCGAACTTCGAAGCGTAGTTGTCAAGAGTGAAGAGCAGACATGCCTCATT
>SAMEA104315434__coassemble_136_pt1 | contig 58804 bp, 53 predicted proteins | sample SAMEA104315434__metabat2_high_PE_014 | metagenome-assembled genome bin SAMEA104315434 (sample SAMEA104315434) | gut metagenome | biome: Monkey gut; feature: monkey-associated habitat; material: faeces | place: China | collected 2013
CTCGGCATCCTCCAGTTCCTTGATGTCGGGCTTGCGGCAGCACAGCTCCTGCTGTACGAAGCGGATTATCTCCTCCAGCTTGGCATGATCATAGATGCCGCTATCCAAAACCTTCAGGTACTCGAAAGCTTTCTTCTGAAGGCTTACCAGCACGCCAGCGATAACCTGCTTCCAGTGAACGGTCTCAGGCTTCAGACGGTCAGGTACCACATTGTCAATATTCTTTATGAAGATAACGTCAGCGTCTATCTCGTTGAGATTCTCTATCAATGCGCCATGACCACCAGGACGGAAGAGCAGAGAACCATCGCTGTTGCGGAACAAGGTGTTGTCTGGGTTTACTGCTATTGTGTCGGTAGAAGGCTTCTGCTCGGAGAAAGAGATGTTATATTTTACGTTGAACTCCTTCTCATACTTCGCCATCTTGTCTGCAACCTTCTGCTTGAAGAAAGGCACGTGCTCATGGCTTACGGTGAAGTGAACGTTGGCCTCACCGTTAGAAGCTGCATAGAGTGCTCCCTCCACGAGGTGCTCCTCCATAGGGGTGCGAGCACCGTCGGCATACTTATGGAACAGCAGCATGCCCTTAGGTAGCTGACCGTAGTTGAGACCCTCGGCCTTCAGCATATTTGCAGCTACAGCCTTGTAGTTGCCAGCTGCTATGAGGGTATCAATGTCCTTGCCTTCGTTCTTGAGGCACACCTCGTTAAGGGCATCGTAGAATGCGAAGTCCTTGATATGCTCGAAATACTTTTTCTCGAAGTCAGTGGTAGGAACATCGTATGATGCATCAACAAAGGCGAACATATTCTTGAACATGCGGCTTGCTGCGCCAGAGGCAGGAACGAACTTCACTACCTTCTTGCCAGCAGCCTTGTAGTCTTCCCATGCCTTTACGTAAGCATCAGCCTCGTCAGATGACGGTGCTATGATGCCTTTGCCAACTGCTGCGGCAGCTTCGAGCTTGAGGAACGGGAAACCTGTGGCAAATTGTTTTAACTGGGTTTCAATCTGCTCTTCGCTGATACCCTTCTGGGCCAGCTGTAAAAGGTCTTTCTTGTCTAACATTGTTTGGTTGTCTGGTTATTTAGTTGTTTTGTTGTTTAGTTGTTTGGTTGTTTGTTTGGTTGTCAACAACCAACCCGCATTGCAAAGTTATGAAATTAATCAGAAACGACCAAATTAAATAGATGTTTTGTCTCTTTAGTACTTGTATTTTCTTGTTGGTTTCAAGAAAATGTATTATCTTTGCAGCTGTATTTTAGAACCACCCACCCCAAACTGCGTAAAGAACAAAGATGATTACAAGCTATGAATGCTGAGAGAATTATTATTGCTGACAACCAACCGCTTACCGCTCTTGCCATTGAGACACTGGCAAAGAGTATTGATGGGGCGGAGAATATAGAGATAGCTCATGCCGATTGCAAGATGCAGCTTTCAAACCTGCTGAAAGACAAGAAGCGCACGGCTGTTGTTTTGGACTATACGCTTTTTGACTTTGATAACAGTGAGAACCTTGTCATCATGAGTGAGGCGGACCCTACTGTGTCATGGTTGCTGCTGAGTGAAGAACTTACTCCAGACTTCCTGCGTTATGTGCTTTATGAGACACAGCGCATCGGTGTAGCATACAAGGACTTGCCTGTTGATATATTGAAGGAGGCTTTGCGTTATGTTATAAGGGGCGAGAGATACATTGCCCAGCATGCTACCGAGGTGCTGTTGCAGAACGCTGTGGTGCAGGAGAAACATAAGGATGACCTCACACAGACAGAGAGAGAGGTGCTGAAGGCTATTGCACAGGGCAAGACTACCAAGGAAATTGCAGCCGAGAGATTCTCGAGTGTCCACACAATCAACTCACATAGAAAGAACATCTTCCGTAAGTTGGGCGTTAACTGTGCTCATGATGCTATGAAGTATGCTTTTAGGGCAGGTTTAGTGGACGAGTCAGAATTCTACATTTAGGCTGTTGGGTTATAGGTTTTGGGTTGTAGGTCAGTTCGTCTGCAAAGCACCAGCTCATGGAGGGCGAAACCGTTGTTGCCTACAAGTAATATATCTGACGTAGAGGAAAGAAATCCTCCTCCCCATATCACAATCGTTAAAAAAACAATGTATCATGAGGGTACTAATTTTTGAAGATGAGATATACAACTTTCATCAGCTCCGTCATCAGTTGGAGGATATGGGAGAGGAATATGACGTTATCGGTCCGATAACGTCAGTGGAGCAGGGACGTGACTATTTATCGCTGCATAAGGACATAGACATTATCATTGCTGATACAGAGTTGAGCGATGGTCTGTGTTTTGATGCTCTAACATACGCACCGTATAACATTCCAGTGGTGTTTCTATCTACCACAGGAGAGCATGCGCTGCGTGCGTTTGACTTCTGTAGTCTGTCATACCTCGTAAGACCTTTTGACGATACGACTTTTGCTGAAGCTGTCAGAAGAGCGCGCCAGTTGATTGCGCTTAAGCAGTTCTATAGCAAGGAAGAGTGTCGAGAGAAGATGGGAGGGGCGCACCAGAAATACAGACAAAGGTTTGTGGTGAAGTCGTTTAACGGGGAAAGGATAATACTCTTGTCAACCATTCAGTATATAATGTCAGAACACAAGTCTACTTACCTGGTGCTTCTTGACGGCACGTCATGCCCCGTTGACTTCTCACTTGAGGCACTGGAAGCAGAGCTGGATCCAGAGATATTCATGAGAGTGAACCGTAAGTATATAGTCCCGATAGAACAGGTGGCAGGCATGGAACGCCTTACGAATGGCAAGGAACTGCTGAAACTTCGTACTAATCCGTCGCCAGAAATCATCGTCAGTCGCACAAGGAAAACCTTAGTGCGCAAATGGCTTGACAGGTAAATACGCTTTGTCGCCCAATAATGACACTTCGGAATTAATAAAGGTTAATGATAGTACCACGTTTTTCTGTTTTCGTAAATTTGCAATGTCAAATTATGAAAAGAAAATTTAGAAAATGATTGGTAACTTTTTGAAAAAGGAGGAGTTCTCATCTTATGAGGACTTCCTCCGTAATTTTAGCGTCACTGTGCCCGAAGACTTCAATTTCGGTTATGATGTAGTGGACGCTTATGCTGAATCAATGCCCGAGAAGAACGCCATTTTCTGGGCGAACGACCGCGGAGAGGAGAAGCACGTGACGTATCGTGCATTCAAGAACATCACAGACCGCTGTGCAGCTTTCCTGCAAGAGATAGGCGTAGAGAAAGGAGACCGCGTGCTCCTGATACTCAAGAGGCGCATAGAGTGGTGGTATACCATGGTGGCACTGCACAAGATTGGAGCCGTAGCGATACCCGCCACGCACATGCTGACGGACAAGGACATACTCTATCGCTGCCACATGGCGAGCATCAGTTGCGTCATAGCCTGTGGAGACCCTGTGGTGTTGGACCATGTACAGAAGGCAAGGCGATTCAGTCCGACCTTGCGACACTGCATATCCATCGGTCCTACGGTGCCTAACGGATGGTATGACTACTGGAGAGGGATAGGCGAAGCGGGCGATTTCGTGAAACCGAAGCGTAACAAGGTGACAGACAATTTCCTGCTTTACTTTACCAGCGGCACTACAGGTGAGCCCAAGATGGTGATGCACGACTACTCATACCCCTTGGCGCATATCATAACCGCCAAGTATTGGCATAACATACATGAAGACTCCCTGCACCTCACGCTTGCCGATACAGGATGGGGCAAGGCGGTATGGGGCAAGTTCTATGGTCAGATGCTGGCAGGGGGAACGGTCTTTGTCTATGACTATGAAGGGCATTTCCAGCCCTCGGAACTATTGAGAGTGATGCAGGATTATCATATCACGTCATTCTGCGCACCGCCAACGATATACCGTTACCTCGTCAGGGAGAAGGTTTCTGACTATGACCTCTCATCACTTGAGTGGTGCACTACGGCTGGCGAGGCGCTGAACCCCGCAGTCTTCGAGCAGTGGAAACAGCTAACGGGCATCACCATTTATGAGGCATACGGACAGACGGAGACCACTATGGTCGTAGGAACATATCCCTGGGTGAAGCCGAAGCCTGGCTCTATGGGAGTGAGAAACCCGCAGTATGACATAGATGTGGTGGACGAGCAGGGAGTGAGAGTGAAGCCAATGGAGCACGGCGAACTCATAATAAGGGTGGGGGAGCACAAGCCCCTCGGACTCTTCAAGGGCTACTACCGCAACGATGAGATGACGGAGAAGCGCATACAGGATGGTATGTACTATACGGGTGATGTGGTGTACTATGATGAGGAGGGCTACCTATGGTATGTATCCCGTGCCGATGACGTGATAAAGACTTCTGGCTACCGTGTTGGTCCGTTTGAGGTGGAGTCAGCCTTGATGACCCATCCAGCAGTGGTGGAATGCGCTATCACGGCTGTGCCTGACGAGATACGAGGCCAGATAGTGAAAGCAACAATCGTACTTGCAGACGAATACAATTCCAAGGCTGGCGATGAGCTGAGGAAAGAGCTACAGGAGCACGTGAAGAAAGAGACAGCCCCATACAAGTATCCGCGTATAGTGGAGTTTGTGGACGAACTGCCCAAGACCATCAGCGGAAAGATACGAAGAGTGGAGATAAGGGAAAATGACAATTCATAAATTACATTATTTGGAAAAAGGAATAGTATATGAGATACTTCATGCACTTATCATACGATGGTACGCGCTATCATGGCTGGCAGATACAGCCCAATGGCATATCGGTGGAGGGCGAGATAGAGCGCTGCTTGTCGGTACTGCTGCGCACTCCCGTTGACATAGTCGGTGCTGGGCGCACTGATGCTGGTGTGCATGCGCGCCACATGGTGGCGCATTTTGATGCCACGCTGCCCGACTTCGCATGCAAGAGTGGTGGCAGCTCCACGCTGGAGTTCCGCCTTAACAGGATGCTGCCGCCAGACATACATATATATAAGGTGGAGGCGGTGGCTGACGATATGCACGCCCGCTTCTCTGCGAAGGCGCGGACGTATCACTATTATGTGTCAACGGAGCGTTCGCCTTTTTCCCGTCAGTATTCATGGCAGACGCATTTCAACCTTGATTTTCCTCTTATGAACGAGGCTGCAGCACTGCTCCTTGAATACAAGGACTTCGCCTGTTTCTGCAAGAGCCATACTGACGTGAAGACCACATTGTGTGATGTCATGGAAGCCCGTTGGATTCCTATACCGCGAGAGCAGGTATCGGCAGTGGCACCGCTGTGCCTGGATTATGATGAGACACCTACGGAATGGTATTTCCGCATCAAGGCTAACCGCTTCCTTCGTAACATGGTGCGTGCCGTGGTAGGAACACTTGTTGAGGTAGGGCGTCACCGTATGACGCTTGATGATTTCCGCCAGGTGATAGAAGGTAAGAAGCGGACGCAGGCAGGCGAGTCAATGCCTGGCAATGCGTTGTTTCTGGAGAGAATAGAGTATTAAAGATAATGGGGGTGTACCGTTTTCGGTATACCCCCATTCTTCTAACTCCTCCTTGGAAAGGTTTGTTCTATTTTTTGTTCCCTATGTACTAACCTTACTTCCACTCCGAATTTCTCACTGATATGTTCCGCCAGGTGTTGTGCGGAGTACACCGAACGGTGCTGACCGCCTGTGCAGCCGAAAGAGAACATCAGCGAGGTGAAGCCACGCTGTATGTAGCGCGCCACGTGGGCATCGGCAAGTTTGTACACAGACTCAAGGAAAGTCAGTATCTCGCCGTCATCCTCAAGAAAGCGGATTACTGGCTCGTCCAGTCCCGTCAGTTCCTTGTATGGCTCATAACGTCCAGGGTTGTGAGTGCTGCGGCAGTCAAACACGTAGCCTCCACCATTGCCAGAGTCGTCAGCAGGAATGCCTTTGTGGAACGAGAAAGAGAACACCTTGACTACCAGTGGCCCTTTGCCGTCATACTTAGAGAAAGTAGCCTTACCATCGGCAGGCACCGCCTTGTAAGGATTCACGTCCGTGGTGCGGAATCCGTCCTTACGCTCGGCAGGCTCTTCCTTCGCTACGGCAAACTGTGGCAGTTCTGTTAGGCGCTTCAGTACGTCCATGAGGTAAGGGTAGGGGAAGTTGTTGCGCTCTATCAGTTGGCGTACATTCTGAATGGCTGGCGGTATGCTCTCAATGAAGTGCGCCTTGCGCTCAAAGTAGCCGCGGAAACCGTAGGCACCGAGCACCTGCAGGGTGCGGAACAGCACGAAGAGCTGGAGGCGTTCGTTGAAATATTTGAACGACGGCACCTCGGCGTAGAGCTTCAGTGCATCGTAATACTCCTTTATCAGTTCCTCCCTAAGGCTATCGCTGTAGTGGGCAGATGCCTGCCAGAGGAAGGAAGCTACGTCATAGTATATAGGACCTTTCCTGCCCCCCTGGAAGTCAATGAAGAAAGGGTTACCCTCCTTGTCAAGCATCACGTTGCGAGCCTGGAAGTCGCGGTAGAGGAATCCCTCCGCCTTCATGACGTCTGGTTCATTAGTAGCACTCTCGCTCGTCAGATCCTTGGAGAGCAGACGGAAGTTGGCCTCCAGCTTCATCTCGTGGAAGTCCAACCCCGTAGCTTTCAGGAAACAGTACTTAAAGTAGTTGAGGTCGAAGAGTACGCCCTCCGTGTCAAATTCTGGTTGTGGATAACATACGCTGAAGTCCAGTCCGCGGGCACCGCGTATCTGCACGTTAGGTAGCTGGCGTATGGTACGCTTCAGCAGTTCTCGCTCCTTCACGTTGTATCGTCCGCCCGCATCGCGTCCACCCCTTATAGCGTCAAAGAGAGACAGCGAGCCGAGGTCCTCTTGCAGATAGCGCATCTCGTCCTCGCTCTGCGTCAGGATGTGAGGCACAGGCAGCTTTCGCTTGGCAAAGTGTCTGGCAAGAGATAGAAACGCATGGTTCTCCTCCTTTGACGTTCCCTTGCAACCGATGACGCTGTTGCCCTCCTCGTCCGTCATGCGGTAATACTCCCTGTTGCTGCCAGCCCCAGGGAGTTTCTCAGTCTTGGCAGGCTCTTTGCCGCACCAGTCCTTGTATAGATTCTTCAGTAGTTGCATTACTCTTTAGCTCCTATTCCTAATTTCTCTTGTAAGATATCGCAGTCGCCAAGTTTTCCGTTTACTACGCATACTGCCTCCACTTTGGCCTTGAGGCACAGCTTGTTATCGGGCAGTCGGTAGATGTCTTGCAGGAAGATATATCTTATGCCCTCTTTTTTCGCATTGATGCGCACGGCATATTCGTCGCGGCTGCGCAGTGGATACTTGAAGCGCATCTCTATTCCTGACACTACGCAGTCGATACCTTGCTCGTGCAGCTCCGCGAAGCTGATGCCGAGGGAGAGCAGAAACTCATGGCGGGCATGCTCCGTATAGTGTTGGTAGTTGGCGTTGTTTACTATGCCTTGCAGGTCGCATTCATAGTCGCGCACCTTGTCTTTATGTTCGTATATGTATGTCATTTTGGTTGTTTGGTTGTTTGGTTGTTTGGTTGTTTGGCTGTTTGGTCATTTGGTTGTTTGGTTGTTTGGCTGTTTGGTCATTTGGTTGTTTGGTCATTTGGTTGTTTGGTTGTTTGGTCATTTGGTTGTTTGATTGTTTAGTTGCTTGGTTGTTACACAGTCCTTTCTGCACATAACCAAACAACCAGATAACTAAACAGCCAAACAACTAAACAACCAACTCACCATCCAAACGCTTTTTCGTTCGTCAGCCACAGTCCCTGTGCCCTCATCACCTGTTCCAGTACATCGCGGGCGCAGCCCATGCCGCCGTCAATGGGACTGACGTATGTGCTGATAGCCTTTATGTCAGCGCACGCATCCTTCGGGCAGCAGGGGCAGCCCACTTCGTGCATTACCTCATAGTCGGGAATGTCGTCACCGATGTAGAGCACCTCCTCCTTCTTCAGCCCGTGCTCCTTCATGTATCTGCGGAATACCTCCAGCTTCACACCGCATCCCATGTATATGTCCGTCATGCCCAGGCCTGAGTAACGCTTCATGATACCCTCGTCCTTGCCGCCCGTTATGATGGCAAGGCGCAGACCCTGCTTCACAGCCAGCTGTATGGCATAACCGTCCTTTATGTTGATACTGCGCATGGGGGTTCCGTCAGTGCTCATCTGTATGGTGCTTGTGGAGAGAACACCGTCAACGTCAAATATGATAGTGGTTATTTTCCTTAAATCGTAATTAATCATTGTGGTTGTTTGGTTGTTTGGTTGTTGGTTGTTTGGTTGTTGGTCGATAATGGTATCAACTAAACAACCAGTCTGCCAAACAACCAAACAACTTTCTAATGCAAAATTACTAAAAAAGCACCGCACAGCCAACTTTTTGTAAGGAAAAATGCAAAGTCCACTTTACATAAAGACAGAAAAACGGGATGAAAATAAAAAATATATCCACTTGTTAAACATAATATCGAAAAAACTTTGTACCTTTGCATGTGGACTCGCATGGGTGAAGTCCGACAAACAAGACAATATATCCAATATTAAAAACAATAAAGAAAATGAAGATCAACGATTACAATTTCGCTGGCAAGAAGGCCATCGTTCGTGTAGATTTCAATGTACCTCTTCAGGACGGTAAGATTACTGACGACACACGTATCAAGGGTGCTCTCCCTACTCTCAAGCTGATTCTTGAGAAGGGCGGTTCACTCATTATCATGTCTCACATGGGCAAGCCAAAGGGTAAGGTGAAGGCAGAGCTCTCACTGAGCCAGATTGTAGACGCTGTATCAGCAGCTCTCGGCACACCAGTGAAGTTCGTCAACGACTGCCAGAAGGCTGACGCAGAGGCAGCAGCCCTCAAGCCAGGCGAGGTATTGCTCCTTGAGAACCTTCGTTTCTATCCAGAAGAGGAAGGCAAGCCAGTAGGCGTAGAGAAGGGCACACCTGAGTATGACGAGGCTAAGAAGGCAATGAAGGCTTCACAGAAGGAGTTTGCCAAGAAGCTCGCTTCTTACGCTGACTGCTGGGTGATGGACGCCTTCGGTACTGCACACCGCAAGCACGCTTCTACAGCCGTAATCGCTGACTACTTCGACGCTGACAACAGAATGCTCGGTCTCCTCATGGAGAAGGAGGTACAGGCTGTTGATAACGTATTGAGCAACATCAAGCGCCCATTCATCGCTATCATGGGTGGCTCTAAGGTATCTTCTAAGATCGGTATCATCGAGAACCTCCTCGGCAAGGTAGACAAGCTCATCCTCTGCGGTGGCATGACATATACATTCGCTAAGGCTCACGGTGGCAAGATCGGTGGTTCTATCTGCGAGGACGACAAGCTCGACGTAGCACTCGGCGTAGAGGAGCTCGCAAAGAAGAACGGTGTAGAGCTTGTGATGGCTCCAGACGCTGTTATCGCTGACGCATTCTCTAACGACGCTAACCAGAAGGTTGCTCCATCTAACGACATCCCAGAGGGTTGGGAAGGTCTTGATGCAGGTCCTGAGGCACAGAAGAAGTTCGCTGAGGCTATCAAGGGCTGCAAGACAATCCTTTGGAACGGTCCTGCTGGCGTATTCGAGTTCGACAACTTCTGCGGTGGTTCACGTGCTATCGGCAACGCTATCGCTGAGGCTACAGCAGAGGGAGCATTCTCACTCATCGGTGGTGGTGACTCTGTAGCTTGCGTAAACAAGTTCGGCCTTGCTGACAAGGTTTCTTACATCTCTACTGGTGGTGGTGCACTCCTTGAGGCTATCGAGGGCAAGGTGCTCCCAGGCGTAGCAGCTGTAAAGGGCGAGTAAATTTTTAGAACCATCATATAATGCATAACAGTATGTGTTATGCGTTATGAGAAAAATAAAGGGCATTCCTCACTGTAATGGTGGGGAATGCTTTTTTTATAGTGACGCAAAAGAAATGTCATAATATCATGCTTTCATGTAAAGAATTGATAATCAGTTTGTAATAGTATGATATTTTCCATGATATTAATCCGCAGAAACATCAGAAATGTCATAGCTATGCTTTTGTACCGCAATCAGATAGCTTTCGCGATACGATTAGGTAGCTTTCGCGATACGATTAGATAGCTTTCGCGATACGATTAGATAGCTTTCGCGTTGCGATTAATGCCCTTTCGTAATTACGTATTACCTAAATGCCGGACTCAATGACATAATGACTATTGCTTTGAAGATAGACGATAATGTGGAATTGGGCAACAAAGAAATAGGGATAAAGAAGCAGGTTCTTGTGGAAAGAGGTCCTAACAGAGAGGTGATAGAACACTCGGCAGAGTTCAAAACCGTAACCGTGAGCAGCAAGCTGACAATAGTGGACGAGGCAGACCTGTACGACAAAGGCTACGGTGTGAAGATAAAGCCATTCGCCTTCAACGATGACTTGGAGGACATGGAGTTCACCATTAACGCAGCAGCCCCACTCGCAAAGGCGGAGTTCGACATCACTCTGCCAGAAGTGGTGGGGAGTAACCAACTGTACGAACTGTCAAAGGGACTCGGTATCACTACCGCCACCACTACGCTGGCGGACAATGGTACGGGCAAGATACACGTAAGCATAGAGCGCAAGAACACTAAAACAATCAATGATGGTAACACCGTGGCAAAACTCTCGCTCGGCTATGACACCAACGTGCTGCATGATGGCATGCAGACCATATCTGTCACAAATGTGAAGTTGACGGATGCCGACGGCAATAGTTACTCTGCCGCTCCTTACTTCGCTGATGTCTTCATCGGTTCTGTCAAGGCACAGCCAGTCAACGTCACCGTGGCATTTAATGGTGACTACAGCGATGAGGAGACAGCAGCACTGCTGACCGCGGCACTGCCAGCAGATAACAATCTTGTCAGTACTGTAGACCTCACGAAAGTAACAGCCCTGCCAGTGGGTAAAACCATAGCGGTTAGCAATCCCAACGCCTTGATACTGACATCATCCGATCTCGCATTGGCTAACGATAAAAACGTGGTCATAGGCAAGGAATGCGAAAACCTCGTGCTCGTTGATGGCTACAGCTTTGTTCCCATCAAGACGTTCCATGCCGCGAGAGCATCATACGATAGGAGTACCGTCAATACCTATGGCACTCTCTGTCTGCCTTTCCCCACGACGTCTAACAGCACCGTGCAGCTGTACTCCCCGAAGAGCATAGAGAACAATATACTCATACTGGAGCCATGTAATACAGTTGACGCAGGCACACCAGTAATAATAAAGAACATAACGCCAGAGATTAGTCTGACAGCGGAAAATGTAAGTATTGCCAAAGAGATAACACCAGCGTCAAACTGCATAACACTCTATGGCTCTTACACGCAGGATATGAAGGTAAACGATGAGAACGCTTACTACATAAAGAAAGATAAGTTCTATCAGCGTGCCCTTGCCACGGAGACGGTGTCAGCACCATTCTTCTATTGTGACGCCTTCCGCGCATACTTCACTATTCCTGCTGCAGCCACAGTCAGTGCGAGGATTGTGAATATAGTAACGACTGACGATCCTACGTCAGTAGAGAACGTGAAGGGTAGTGCGGCAGAAGGTATTAAGGAAATATACGGCAGTACGGGTATAAGGAGAGAGACACTTGACAGTGGCATCAATATAGTGCGCTTCGGTGATGGGACAGTGCGTAGTGTATATGTGAAGTGACGTTATATGTGAATTATTAACCGAAATTATATCAGAAGATATGAAAAAGAAATATGTAGAACCCTCATTCATCGTAGTGGAGATAGAGTCTGCGGTCATGAATATCGCAGGAAGTGGCGAGGGAAATCCGGAAGACCGTGCCGACTCACGCCACAGCAGTGTGGTATTCTTTGATGATGAAGAAGAAGAGTGAATAATGAATAACGAAGAGCCGCTCTTCACGATTACTTATAAACTCTTCGCCCCCATGGGCAAAAGCATAAAAAAAGGGAACCTGAAATGGTTCCCTTTTTGTGTTTACAAGCGGAAGCAGAAGGATTTATGATACATATATTCCTTATCCGTATAACTTTCTGGAAACCAAACGTCTAAGCATATTTATGCCAATAGAAGAAATAAAAGTTTCTATTAATTCTATAGTCAATGATATTGCAAATGTAGTAAAGTTTTTTCACTTCTACAAGTTTTTTCAGAGCTTTTTCTTTCGCATCCAATGAAATTCACAAAATTTTTGTAACTTTGCAACTGAAATAGAGTTGTTCGTATTGGGGGAAGGACCTTCTCGGTTTTCCCATGTTCCTGCGAGCAGCTCTTTTTCACGTTTGTTACAAGACACAGGGGGTATAGGGGGCGGAACAGCCCCCATAGCGGCAGCACCTTGAAGTGTAGTGTAACGGAGCGGTTAACAGGAGGTCGCTCAGACACCTCTGAGCTGTGAGCGCAGGACGACCGCAGGGAGTGCAAGCGGAAGACCTCCCACAAGAAGAGAAAGGCGCAGCCGTGTTTCTCTTCCCCTTACAAGCCTTTTTACTATCTATGCCACCCTCTGTGCTGTCCGTTGAGTTCACGAAGCTCGTTATCGAACTCCCCAAGGCAGTAACCCTTGATACGCATCCATGCCTCGCCCAGACTTCTGACCTTGTAAGGCGTGTAGGTTGATTCTTGGTCTGGATGGCACTCTGTTACCTCGTAACCATCTTTACACTTGGCGACATAGGCAACCCTCAGATTTCTCCAGTTTGCCACATATTCGCCCTCCCAGCGTTGTGATTCCTCCAATGTGAGGGTATCACCGATAATTTCTTGTTTGAACATAACTGTTTGTTGTTCTTGTATGAATGCTTCCCCATATAAAATTATAGCCATGGAAACACCGTGATAGGAGAAGCTGTGCCCCACAGTGTCCATTCATCGCCATCTTCTGGCAATTATTCATTCTTCTTCATTCACGGTATCGTGTTGTTCCTGTAGCATCTTTCGAATCTTTATCACCGTAGACCTGCTTACGCCACTCCGTTGCGCAGTCTGCGCTCCACTGAGGCCTTTTTCCAGTAGCCGTACCACATTTTGGTATTTCTCTGCCACTTCCTTTGCGGTCATCTTCTTTCGTCCAGTTCTTCCGCCACGCTTCATATAGCTCTCATACCCATTACGTAATCTTTTCATGTTATCACTATCCGTTCTGACTATGAGTGAGATGATGTCGGCTTCCGTCCCCTCATCTCTGAAAAGTGTGAAGTTCTGCCTTATGAAGTACACGTTGACAGAGTTGTCGTGGAAGAACATCGCAAAACGTATTTTTTCCCATTTGTCTTTTCCTAAAGAGCTGATGTCTGACATGAGGACTATGTCCGTTTCATTCTTGTGCTCCAAGCAGTATTTCTTGAACAATCCCTGCCAACGCCTTTTTTCGTTGGTTATAAAGCTGTTTTCGAAATCCCTAAAGATTTCTGCTACACTGATGTTATTCTCTACTGCATAATGTCTTATAACATTCAACTGCTTTTCCGCTTCTTCACGCCTGTTAGCACGTACATAAATAACTGCTTTCATAAATTCATTACCATTAAAAAATTACGATAAGGTGTATAAGCTTTCTTCTAAGATTTATAACACATCTTTCACTGAGCTTGCTCACTTCCACCATGAGTGGAAAAGGGGCGTTGGGAAGGAGAATCCTACCAACCTCATATTAGGCTATGGGGTTATAATTTTATTTCTGAAACACGTGCAAGCACTCATTGCGCCAGTGTTGATAACGATACTGTCATGGCAATGTCGGAAAGAGTGTGAAATTACATGCTTTTTTACGTAAAGCCATCAGACTGCTTGTTGCGCTCAAGCAGATACTCGTTCACGTCCTTGCATGGAGCAAAGCGTTTCCTACAGTCTACGGCTCGTGGCAGTTCCCTGACAAACTCCGCTGTAGCCTTGTCTCCTGCCGTATCGTTGTCAAGACAGAGATAGACGGTAGTGCTGACGTTTCTCAGCTGTTCTATTGCCGTCTGGGTGAAACTGACCGAATTGAGCACAATGAGGTTGTGACGCACCTCCCCACAGAGAGTAACAAAGGACAGCATGTCCATAAAGCCCTCAAACACGGCGTATGACGCGTTTTCCTTGTATAGACGTGTACTAATCCACTTGGGACTGGCAGAAGCCTTGCTGAAACTGTTTCTCAGCTCATATCCTCCTTTGTCGTTCATGAACGCCACGGAGAAGAGTGTCCGTGTTGGAGTGTGAGGGAAAGAGTAGTATGCCTCCTTGCAGAACAACTGCGCTATATTCACGGGAATGCCCCTTGTGTCCTGCATATAATCCAACAGTGCATGATTGCTCAGCTCTTTCACTTGGAACGTCCGGTAAGCTTTCTCTTCCTTTCCCCCAGTCAGAGTATTTTTGACTGTGGGAAAAGAAGAAAGAGCCATTCCCTCGAACTCTGCGCACACACGCTTGTAGTCTGTAGTGTCCAGACACTTGCACACGAGGTCAATCACATTGCCTCTCTCGCCTGTTGCGAAGTCGTGCCATCCCTTGCCATTGGGAGTGATGCTCAGTGACGGTGTTTTGTCCTCTCTCCATGGGCATCTGCACAGATAGCCGTTTGAACACTTTTTTAGAACCACTATTCTGCGTAGATAGTCCAGACAAGTGTATTTTTCTTTGATTTGGCTAATGTTCATATTAAACAGTTTTATACACTTTTTTAACAGAGTGAAACATTTAATTTATTTTCATTAGGTTGCGAGGTTGCGCTACGAAAGTGGCCAAACGTGCTGATACTAAGTGAGTTTAGTCACTTTTACTCCGCAACCTCGCAACCATGCGTATTAATTCTATTTATTAATCAGTGTTAATGATTTTACTTGCTCTTAACAGAGTGAAACATTTAATTTATTTTCATTAGGTTGCGAGGTTGCGCCACGAAAGTGGTCAAACGTGCTGATACTAAGTGAGTTTGGTCACTTTTACTCCGCAACCTCGCAACCATGCGTTTTAATTTCGTTTGTTAATCGGTGTTAACGATTTTGCTTACATACTGGTGACTTTTGCCTATTCCCTCAGCCAAACTTGATATTTTAATATTATCTTTACCAAACAAGGAGACCAATTCCTTGATGACTTGGCTCTTTGTTAGTTTGGGAGAGAAACTATCTTCCGAGATAATCTTCAGTACTTTAACTCCACAATGCTCAAAGTAGCGCATACATTCCACACTATACCGCATTTCTTCTTCCGTGATGACCATGGAGGAAGGCAATGCAAAGCCTTGCGCACCCTCTGTACATGACAGGACATGAGTAACGGCACACCACTTCAAAATCTGTATACGCAGTTTTGCCAATAGAGAAGACATGTATATATCATCATTGTCAGTACGAAGAACCGTATCGTTATAATAATCAATAAAAACTTGTCTGGCTTCCTTGCTCAAAATATATTCCTGGTCTTCTATCTTCAACAGTATGGAAATTATTTCATTCCATATCTCTTCATATTTGGGATCCAAAGCACATTCTGAGTAAAGTGGTATTTTCGTCTCGTCAGGATAGACGAACTGCCACCTTTGCACAAAACCTACACCTGCCAGTTCTGGTTTGAACGCCCTACCCAACACAGCAGGCTGAATGCCTCCCATGATACTAAGAAATGGTTCATTTATATACATAGGTGGCTGAGTCTTGCGAGTAACAGAGAACATGGTTCCATCCCATATAGATAGGTAGTTGCTTACCTCTCCACTGTTATGATAACGCCCTATATCATCAATGAAACCCTTTATTTCATCCCTATAGAGCAAAAGACCCTCTTTCGATTCCCCCCTGTCATCTAAGATTTTATACAAACCTTCTGGAGTCACATCTGAAACCGTCAACTGATTCAAAATTGGTTCTTTCTCGTCTCTCTTTCGTTTGAATTCCTTGAACTTCTCTCGAAAATCCCTATAGCGTCTGCTTTCTTCCTGATTCAAAGGTTGCATCAGAGTCTTGATAGGCGAACTTTTGTTAGAGCCGCTTGGAGCGACATTGCAAATCCACATATTGGGATGATTTCGATAGCATCCATTAGAGATAGTAACATGCTTCCCGCATAATGTTCCCACAATGCCAAACACAGCGGAAGTGATAAAGTCTCTGGAACAACTGAATGCTTCCGCATAACTCTCTATTACTCTCTGTACCTCCAGTCGAAGCATATTTATCGGTAGTTCCTTGGGTGTTTCATGCACTGACAGTTCTTTCCGTACATACTGTTCTTCTTTGTTGTTAACTGTACTATTAATATTATTTGCTGGATTATTTTGCATAATAACCTTATTTAATTATAAATAATGTTAAATATTTGAGGTGTTATTTATATATATCAGAAATTATGCCTACTTTTAGTCTGTTTTTTACTGTAGGCTAAGTCCATTAATTTGGACTTTTCTGACGATTCCTCCCAAGTTGGCGCTTGGGAGGATTTTTTTATGGTGACTTGTTCTGTTTCATGATGGTTTGTTTTTTTTCTTTCCCACAGTCAAAAACTTATTGACTATGGGAAAAGAAGAAGTAAAGACTATTTGAGCTTGTCCTCTACATCATATACAGCTTCTACCACCGTCTCTGGCAGCAGCTTGGCGTATATCTTCTCGGTTATCTTGATACTGGAATGTCCGCAGATTCTTGACACTGTCTGCATAGGCACTCCTGCATTCAACAGCAGGGTGGCTCCCGTATGGCGTGCCCAGTGAGTGGTGACATTTTTCTTTATCCCAACTTCCGCTATGACTTCTTTCATATAGGCGTTGTACTTCACGTTGCTCAGCAACGGCAGTTTACCATCATACCTGTCAAGTATCGCTTGCGCCTCGGATAGTATAGGGATTGTGAACTCCACGTTGGTCTTGGCTCTCCTGCCTACATAGAAACGTTTGCCGTCTTTCTCCTGTATCTTCTTTGGTTCAAAGCAATGGAGGTCATGATACGCAAGACATGTGTAACACTGGAAGACAAAGAGGTCACGCACCTTATCAAGCCTCTCTGACGGCATTTCTGCCGCCTTGACCTTTAGGAACTCCTCCAGTGTCAGATATTTCGACAGACCATCGTAATCATCACCATGGTCAATTTTGACGGTGTCATAGGGGTTGCGTTCCATAATTCCTTCTTTCTTTGCATCGAGTATGAACGAGTTGAGGAAGCGATGGTAATTGTGCCAACGGCTTTTTGCTTTCATGCCGTTCCTGCTCTTCAAGAATCTGTCAAGTTCCATGACCTTTGCTTCCGTGAGGTCATAAAACGACTTTATCCTGCCGTAACTCTCCAGAAAACGAATGAAACGGTCATACCTTTCCTTGCTGTCCTGCGCCTTGCTATATTTGCGCACTTCAGCCCTTTCCTTGCAAAAAGCCAGAAATTCCTTGCTGACTTTCTGTTTTGCCTGTAATTTGGCAGGAATAGCGAAGATGTCTATGTTTCCGTTGTCAATCATTTCATAGATTACCTCCCATACCTCGTTTCTTAGCTTCTCCAGCAGTTTGTTGAGCATGACGGCATCACCGCGTCCCGTAACATGGTCTTTTTTCCACTCTTTCGGGAATACCCTTACACGAGTGGAATAGTATTTCTGCTTGCCAAGATATGTTATGCACAACTCTATCACGGCATCTTTCGTGTCCGAGGCCTTACCATATCTGTTGTATATGAATCTTAATGTAGGTATTTGATAAAATGACGTACCCATAATTGTTACTTTTTATAACTTGATATTTTGTCCAGAATGTCCTCCTTGTAAAACAACACCCTGCACTGCTTGTTTTCTCCCATCTTCACGTATCTGAACTGGTCTTTTATTGACAGTAGGTAGGTGGATGTCATTCCAAGCATCCTTGCCGCTTCCTTTGAAGTCAGCATATCGCCCGTACCTGCTTTGGGGCTTTGCATGGCTATCTTGCGGTTTTCCACTAAACGGCTATACACCTTATCCGCTATCATGTCCAGTTGCTTCTCTGTGAGAGGGAAGCCAATTTTTTTTCTGAAGTTTTCTATCATTTTATTTCGTGTTTTTAAGTTTTTTGCGCTGCAAAGTAAGGGGGAAAAATCCGAAGAACACGAAGAATAGAACAAAATTAATCTCGATTTAACGTTTTCGGAGTAGTTTTAATTCTGAAAACGTTAAATCAAATAGATTTTTCATGAAAAAATGCTTTTTAGGCATGAACATGAGGGTAAATTGTGCTATACGCATTTTTAGGGAGGTATCTTTTGGGGCTCTATTATTTTCATAGTACGAATTTTATTAAAGAAGACGTGTTATCTTTAATCATTTGAGCCATAGATTTAAGGTCGCTTATTTTCTTACTACACTGATTACGAAGCGGTTACGTTCGTAATTTCCTGATTTATAGGCATAAAAAAAGGGGAACCTAATTGGTTCCCCGTGACGGTTTTTGGCGGAAGCAGAAGGATTCGAACCTTCGGAACCTTGCGGTTCGGCACGTTTCGAGCATGCTGGTATAGACCACTCACCCATACTTCCTTTGTCTGTTCTTGCGAATACTATGCAAAGTTACAACAGAAAATATAAAGACGCAAGATTAATGAAGAAAAATTCAAAATATAAGCAAGCGAAAAAGCTTTCGTATAATAAAACCTGTTATTCTCCGTTTGTTTTATAGGAAATCTTTTCAATAACGGAAATGTATCATGGCAGCACATAATGACTTGGGACGATGGGGAGAAGACATGGCGGCACAATACCTTATAGATCATGGATGGTATATAAGGCATCGTGACTGGCACGATGGTCATCGTGACATCGACATTGTGGCGATAGACGGAGATATGAGTATGCTACTGATGGTGGAGGTCAAGACACGCACTTCTTCGGAAATGGGTGAACCCGATGAGGCGATAGACTCCGAGAAGCGTAACAATATCATCATGGCGGCATCACGTTACGTCAAAGAATGCCGTTTGGGGAACCTTGAGGTGAGGTATGATACCATCTCTGTAGTCGGAACTCCTGACACGAGATATACCATAGAGCACAAGGAGAATGCCTTTAATGTGGCGGACCAGTATATGTTTTACGATGAATGCCGCCGAAAGGCATATACGAAAAACAAGAAGCGTCCTGGCTGCTGGGGGTAGCGGGGACGCTTCTTGCATTTTCTGGTTTGTGTAATTTCCATTATGAATTATGGCTTTTCTTTTAGCAGGTCTGGGCGCAGACGCTTTGTTCTCTCCAGTGCCTGTTCCATCTCCCATTCCTTTATCTTCGCCTCGTGGCCTGACAGCAGGATGTCAGGCACGCGCCATCCCTTGTACTCGGCAGGGCGCGTATAGATAGGAGCGGAGAGAAGGTCATCCTGGAAACAATCAGAGAGGGCACTTTGCTCGTCACCAATAACGCCAGGGATGATGCGCACGATGGCATCCGCCATGACTGCCGCTGCCAGCTCGCCACCAGTAAGAACGAAGTCACCGATGCTTATCTCTCTCGTGATAAGGTGGTCTCTTACTCTCTGGTCTATGCCCTTGTAGTGACCGCAGAGTATGATGATGTTACCCTTCAATGAAAGGTCATTGGCGATGTGCTGGTCAAACTTCTCTCCGTCTGGCGATGTGTATATCACCTCATCGTAGTCACGCTCCGCCTTGAGCGCAGAGATACAGCGGTCAATAGGCTCGCACTGCATCACCATGCCGGCAAAGCCACCGTATGGATAGTCGTCCACACGCTTCCATTTGTCAAGCGTATAATCGCGCAAGTTGTGCAGATGAATCTCCGCCAGACCCTTTTTCTGTGCTCTTGCCAGTATTGACTCGTTGAAGAAACCTTCAAGCATTTCTGGTAAAACCGTAATGATGTCTATTCGCATAAGAATGATTTTCTGTATATCCCCTGCTTGGACAAGGGGTAAAATTGAATTAATGATGGTGCAAAGTTAATGCTTTTTTCACTATTCAAGAAGAAAATAGCGATTTAAGTGCAACCTTTCTCATAAAAAATGGTTAACTTTGCAGATAGGTAATGGTGCGAAACGGAGTAGAGAAAATGTTCACCATTGCTGATAACCGAACAACAATAGGTAAACTTCGCATCCCAATGACCGAACAAGAACGCATAGATATATTACGCAAACAGCTGCATGAACATAATTATAGATATTATGTTCAGAACCAGCCCATAGTGTCCGACCAGGAGTTTGACCTCATGATGCACGAGCTGCAAGACCTTGAAGCCCGCCATCCTGAGATGTATGACGCTAATTCTCCAACCATGCGCGTGGGTAGCGACATAACGAAGGAGTTCAAGCAGGTGCGTCATCGCTATCCCATGCTGTCACTCGCCAATACATATAATGAGGCGGATGTGGCTGAATGGTATGGTCAAGTGTCACGAGGACTGGAGGGAGAGGACTTTGAAGTATGCTGCGAGATGAAGTATGACGGACTCTCTATATCCCTTACCTACGACCATGGCAGACTGGTGCAGGCTGTGACGCGTGGCGATGGCGTGCGTGGCGATGACGTTACCGCCAATGTGCGCACCATACGCTCTATCCCACTGGTGCTGCAGCCCAGCCTTCGCTATCCCGATAACTTCGAGATACGCGGTGAGATACTCATGCCATGGGAGTCCTTCAACCGCCTCAATGCAGAGAGGGAAGAGATAGGCGAGCAGCCGTTTGCCAATCCTCGCAATGCAGCCAGTGGTACACTGAAAAGCCAGGACTCAAAGGTTGTGGCAGAGCGTGGGCTTGATGCCTACCTCTACTACCTATTAGGCGATGAGGTAAATGCCGAAGCGCACTATGAATCGCTGCAGATGGCGGCAGGATGGGGCTTCAAAATCAGTCAGGGCATGAAGAAAGTGCATACCCTGCAGGAGATATATGACTTCATAAACTATTGGGACACTGAGCGCAAGAAGCTCCCCGTTGCCACGGACGGCATAGTGCTGAAGGTTAATTCCCTCCGCCAGCAGCGTCATCTCGGCTTCACCGCTAAGTCACCGCGATGGGCTATAGCCTACAAGTTCAAGGCTGAGCGCGTCTGCACAAAACTGCTTGATGTAACATATCAGGTAGGACGCACTGGAGCAATAACCCCCGTTGCCAATATGGAGACGGTGCAACTGGCGGGCACTAAGGTTCATCGCGCCACGCTGAACAACGAAGACTTCATCCGTTCCTTTAATCTGCATGAAGGCGACTGGGTGTATGTAGAGAAGGGAGGCGAGATAATACCGAAGATAGTAGGCGTGGCACAAGAGCGTCGCTGTAGCGATGCCAAGCCAGTACGCTTCATCACCCATTGTCCAGAGTGTGGAGCGGAGCTGCGCCGTTTGGAGGGCGAGGCTGTGACATACTGTCCTAACGATACAGGGTGCCCACCGCAGATAAAAGGAAGGATAGAGCACTTCATAGCGAGAAAGGCTATGAACATCGACTCGCTCGGGCCAGAGACCGTTGACGCATACTATGAAGACGGGCTGATACACAATATTGCTGACCTCTATACCCTCACTGTAGAGCAGATAAATGCAGAGGGAACAAGAGACAAGTCGGCAAGAAAGATAATCTCGGCTATAGCGCAGTCTAAGCAGGTGCCCTTCGAGAGGGTAGTTTTTGCGCTTGGTATCCGTCTGGTAGGAGAGACCACTGCAAAGCTGCTTGCCCGCCACTTCCATGACATAGAGTCGTTGCGCCATGCCACAGTGGAGCAGCTTACCGCCGTGGAGGGAGTGGGAGAGGTGATAGCCCTCAGCGTACTGGCATATTTCCGCGACGAGAAGAACAATGCCATTGTTGACAGACTGATATCTTATGGTCTGCAGATGAGTCTCAGCGAGGAGCAGCAGCAGGTGCTTGGCAATGCCCTTGAGGGCAAGAGCATAGTGATAAGCGGCGTCTTTACAAAGCATAGTCGCGATGAATACAAACTCATGATTGAGCAGCATGGCGGCAAGAATATGTCGTCCATAAGCGGAAAGACATCCTTTATCCTTGCTGGTGCTAATATGGGACCGAGCAAACTGCAGAAGGCTGAGAAGCTGGGCGTACAGATAGTGGATGAGGAATCCTTCCTCGCTATGCTCTCTGACAATAGCGATAACAATGCTCCCTTTTCATCTACAGAATTGGTGACATCTGCGTCACAACAAGAAGATAAGAAGGACAACGAAGAAAAACCAGATAAGCCCGTGCAGCTTGAGCTGTTTTAAGGGTGATTTGTGAAAACTTGAATAGATATCAGGAATGACCATTCATATATTTAACCCAGAACACGAGCATGCGCTTGCTGCAAACCTTAGCAACTTCACACCACCCCACGCCGCCCGCCAGCTGCGGTCGAACCTTGCGTTCTTCCCTGCTTTGTGGGCAGATGATGGCGATGTCGTGATAGTTGATGACATAGCTTCGGCAGAGTCTGCATACAGAAAGCTGAAGCTGCTGCATCGTCCTGCGGTGAGGTTCATCACAGTTTCTGACGTACCACAGCTCGTACTGTCAACGTGTGACATCGCTGTCAAGCCATGGGGATGGGATGCCACTATCTGTGCATCACTGCGCAGGGCGGGCATACCCGAAAAGGTATTGCCCTCAGTGGAGACACTTGCCGAACTCAGAACCTTGTCGAACCGCAGCCTTGCCGTTGACCTGCTGAAGCAGTTGACAACCATTAGCGGAACTACGGGACAGTCCCTCGTATGCAATACCGTTGAGGAGGTAATGCAGCAGCTCGCAGAATGGAAGAGTGTTGTGGTGAAAGCACCATGGAGCTGCAGTGGAAGAGGCATAAGATACCTTACTCCTGAGAATGTGACAGAGAATGTGATACAGTGGATGCGCAATATCCTGCGCCAGCAGCATAGTCTCATGGTGGAGCGTAAGTGCCAGCGTGTGACAGACTTCGCTGTGGAGTTCTATGCCAATGCCGATGGCACTGTTGAGCCTGTGGGGCTTTCTCTCTTCAGTACCGTCAACGGAGCGTATACCGGCAATCTCCTTGATACCGAGGAACACAAGCGTGAGGAGATTGAGAGGTACATCCCCTTACAGCTGCTTGATTCTGTGACGGAGCAAGCCTCGCAGTATCTTGCCGATAGAATCAAGGGCATGTACACTGGTCCTTTCGGTATCGACATGATGATTGTGGCGGGTGAAGGTACGGAAAACGCACGTCCTTTCCAGCTTAATCCATGCATAGAGATAAACATGAGGCGTACCATGGGACATGCCGCCCTTGCCTTGTCTGAAAGCGGACAGCGCGGCATCATGAACATAGCCTATGAAGATAAACAGTACAAAGTAAAACTAAAATAACAGTAGAACCACCCTAAAATAATAAAAATACATACTTAACTAACAATATTCTATGAAGAAAACCCTTTTAGCATTGCTACTCGCAATGCCGCTCGCCATCTCTGCGCAGTACAAGTCGCAGGTGTGGAGTCCTGACAATGGTGATGGAACATTCACCAATCCTGTAATCAATGCAGACTATTCCGACCCTGACGTATGTGTCGGTGCCAGTGGTGAAGACTTCTATCTCACAGCATCGTCATTCAACTGTATCCCTGGTCTGCCCATCCTTCACTCTAAGGACCTTGTGAACTGGGAGATAGTAGGTCATGCCATAAAGAAGCTTCTGCCAGCCGACCGCTATGCAGTGCCACAGCATGGCAATGGCGTATGGGCACCATCAATACGTTATAACGAGCATAATGCCACCTATTATATATATTGGGGCGACCCGGACCTCGGCGTCTTTGTCGTTACAGCCAAGGATCCTGCAGGTGAATGGACTGAACCTAAGTGTGTCATTCCTGGTAAGGGCATGATTGATACGACGCCATTATGGGATGAGGACGGCAAGTGCTACCTTGTTAATGGTTGGGCGAACTCACGCTGTCAGTTCAATTCTGTGCTGACAGTGCGCGAGATGTCTGCTGATGGTATGAAGGCTATAGGCGACCCTGTCATTGTCTTTGACGGTAATGGCTCAAACGACCGCACCGCTGAAGGTCCCAAGTTCTACAAACGTGACGGGTGGTATTGGATTATGTGTCCTGCCGGTGGCGTGCCAGTAGGTCATCAGCTCGCCATGCGCTCTAAGTCGCCGTTCGGCCCTTACGAGAGCAAGACGGTTCTTGCACGTGGCACTACCAATGTGAACGGCCCTCACCAGGGCGGCTGGGTTCACCTAAAGTCTGGAGAAGACTGGTTCATGCACTTCCAGGATAAAGAGGCATACGGACGCGTAGTATGGCTGGAGCCTGTTACCTGGAAAGACAACTGGCCTGTGATGGGTGAGAAGCAGGGCGTAAAGGCATACGGAAAGACGGAGAAGTACAGTGGTCAGCCTGTACTGAAGTACAAGAAGCCAAACGTAGGCAAAACCTATCCTGTCAACAACCCTGTAGAGAGTGATGAGTTCAATACACCGGTTCTCGGCAAGCAATGGCAGTGGCACGCTAACTATGACCAGACCTTCGGCATGCCGACACCTTACGGTCACTTCCGTCTTTTCTGCCATCGCCAGAGTGCAGACTACAAGAATCTATGGGAAGCTGGCAACCTCTTGTTGCAGAAGACCCCAGCAGACAATTTCACAGCTACTGCCAAGCTCACCATGACCGCCAAGGATGAACAGCAGTATGGTGGCATCATCGTGATGGGTATGGACTACTCTTCCATCGTTATGCGTAGGGTAGGCGACCATTTCGAGTTGCAGCAGATTACCTGTAAGCAGGCAGACAAGGGTAAGCCAGAGACAATCACCACCCTTGCTACGCTGAAGCCTACGGAGGTTGATACCAATCCTTACCAACCTTCAATCCACTGCCAGCTCTATATGCGTTTGAAGGTGGAGTATATAGGTGGATTTACCAAGGACGGTGAGAATAAGCATGAGGCACGTGTTACATTTGCTTACTCCAAGGATGGCAAGAAGTTCACATCATGTGGCGATGCCTTCACCATGCGTCAGGGTAAGTGGATAGGAGCAAAGATAGGTCTCTGTGCAGCAGAGCCTGCTGGCAAGAAGGTACGTGGTTGGGTGGATGTAGACTGGTTCCGCATCACCAAGTAATTGACATAAGACGTACAGGGATAACGATATCTGTATCCATTCGCACAACATAGAAAGAGGTGCTCAAGACATTATGATCTTGAGCACCTCTTTCTCTTGGTATATGACAAGTCCTGCATTGCGCATTGTCAATGTTGAATGCTATTTCTTCCAAATATTGTAGCCGACAGTGAAAGTGAAATTGTCGTCATCAATGCCATGGCTTAGACATAAGTCATACATTACTGATGCGGTGTACTTACCGCGCATAAAACTTATGCCTGTGCGTATGCCTTCGTCAAATTCTCCATCGAAAGCCAGAAATTGTCCGAAGAATGGTTGGAAAGTTATTCCTTTGTCATTCTTGAAGCGGTAACTTATCAGAGCTGGTATGACGGCGGAGTGTGAGTCGAAGTCGCTTTGGCTTCTGTTGACATACTCCAAACCAGTCCTGATATAGAAAGGCAATGAAGAAACGTGTATATCGCCTGTGATGCCCACAGTAGGGAAGATGTTGAAATCGGCAAAGCCATCGGCAAAGGAAGTGTATGCGCCTATGTTAGCGAAAATCTCGTATTGTGGAAGAGAATTATTATCTTCTGCTTTTACAGAGGAGGCAGAGCATGCCAGTATAGCGGCTATAGAAAGTAATGTCTTCTTCATAAGTCTGTTAGTTTAATGGTTTCAGGGCAGATACTTTTCAGTTCCTGGTAGATACGCTGTACGGGTAGTCCCATGACGTTGTAGTAACTTCCGTGGATGGAAGTGATGCCGATATAGCCTATCCACTCCTGTATGCCGTAGGCTCCAGCTTTGTCGAAGGGCTTGTAGGTGTGTATATAATGCATTATCTCTTCATCTGTAAGCTCGCGGAAAGTGACGTCGGTGCGAACGCTGAAGTGTCTTTGTATGGTAGATTTGGTAAGGCATACACCTGTATATACTTGGTGTGTCTTGCCGCTTAGCTCACGCAGCATTCGGAAGGCATCCTGCTCATCGGACGGTTTGCCCATGATGTCGTCATTACATACTACTACAGTGTCAGCGGTAAGCACGATGTTGTCAGTGCTATCAAGGTTATCGCGGTAGGGGGCGGACTTCTTTACGGCAATGTATTCCGCAACTTCTGCTGCGGGGAGAGAGTCGGGATAAGACTCGTCTATGCCTTTTATCACGAGGACTTTGAATGGAATGCCGAGCCCTTGCAGTAACTCTTTACGGCGAGGGGAGTTGGAACTTAGTATAAGCATTTTTTTTTGGGGGGGTATTCTAGGTGTTCTAGGTGTTCTAGGTATTCTAGGAGTCCTAGGTATTCTAGATATTCTAGGAGTTCTAGAAAATATAGAAGTTATAGTTCTTCTGATTGTTCAGTAATCGCTTGTTAAGCAAACAGCCGCATAATGTTTAGGGCATTACGCGGCTGTAGTGATATTTTTTTTCTTTCTGTTTCTACTAAATCGTTGATTTACTTCTTCTTGAGCTTGTCAACGTAAGCGTCGATAACGGCAACAGCAGTGATGTTTACGATGTCGCGAACGCTTGAGTCAAAGTCAGTGAAGTGGATAGGCTTGTTAAGACCCATCTGGATAGGACCGATAACCTCTGTCTCAGGAGAGAACTGCTGAATCAGCTTGTATGCAGAGTTGGCAGCAGAGAGGTCGGTGAATATCATAGAGTTAACCACCTCACCGTGCAGACGGAGGAATGGATACTTCTCATCGCGACGCTCATGGTCAAGGGCGAGGTCTACAGTCATCTCACCGTCAATCTTCAGGTCTGGGTTCTCCTCCTGCATCTCCTTCACAACCTCAGCCATCAGACGTGGAGAACCAGTCTTGTCAGCACCGAAGTTAGAGTGGGAAATCATAGCTATCTTAGGCTCGTCGTTGAAGAAACGGATAGTGTCGGCAGTAAGACGTGCTATGTCCTTCAGTGCCTCCTTGTCTGGAGACTGATTAACGAGAGTGTCAGCAATGTAGTAAGTGCCACGCTTTGAATTCAGGATGTGCATAGTGCCGAAGTGCTTGTACTCTGGACGTATGCCGACAATCTCCTTGGCAGCCTTGATGGTGTTAGAGAACTTGGTGTATACACCAGTGATGAATGCGTCAGCATCGCCCGTCTCCACCATCATCATACCGAAGTAGTTGCGCTCGAACATCTTGTCGTTAGCCTCTTCGAAGTTGTAACCCTCGCGGCAGCGCTTGTCTGCCAATACCTTAGCGTAACGCTCACGACGGTCGCGCTCACGGTCATGACGGAGGTTTACAATCTCCACTCCCTCAAGGTTGAGGTCGAGCTCCTGTGCTTTCTTTGTAATCATCTCTTCGTTGCCGAGGAGGATAGGAGTGCAGAGACCCTCTTCCTTAGCCTGAACGGCGGCCTTGATCATAGTTGGATGCAGACCTTCAGCGAATACTACGCGCTGTGGGTGCTTGCGAGCGGTCTCGTAGAGGTTCTGTGTAACGCTTGTCTCCTGTCCCATGCGGAGGCGGAGCTCACGCTTGTACTTCTCCCAGTCAGTAATCTGCTTACGCGCTACACCGCTCTCGATGGCAGCCTTGGCAACAGCGGCAGATACCTCAGTGATAAGACGTGGGTCTACTGGCTTTGGAATGAAGTAGTCAGGACCGAAGGTAAGGTTGTTGACATTATATACCTGGTTTACAACGTCAGGTACAGGCTGTTTTGCGAGGTCAGCGATAGCATGAACGGCAGCGAGCTTCATCTCCTCGTTGATAGCCTTGGCGTTGACGTCAAGCGCACCACGGAAGATGTAAGGGAAACCGATAACGTTGTTAATCTGATTAGGATAGTCAGAACGTCCGGTAGACATCAGTACGTCTGGGCGTGCAGCCATAGCGTCCTCATATGAAATCTCAGGAACAGGGTTAGCGCAGGCGAACACGATAGGGTTGTTGGCCATAGAGCGAATCATATCCTGTGAGAGGACGTTACCCTTTGAAAGACCGAGGAATACATCGGCACCGCGCATAGCCTCCTCGAGGGTATGAACGTCACGACGGTCAGTAGCGAAGAACTTCTTCTGTTCGCTGAGGTTCTCGCGGTCAGAGGTTATGACACCCTTTGAGTCGAGCATGAGTATGTTCTCACGACGAGCTCCGAGAGATATGTAGAGCTTTGTGCACATAATGGCAGCAGCACCCGCACCGCTGACAACAATCTTCACATCCTCAATCTTCTTGCCTGCAACCTCAAGTGCGTTGATGAGGCCTGCTGAAGAGATGATGGCAGTACCGTGCTGGTCATCGTGCATAACAGGAATGTCGAGGCTCTTCTTCAGACGGTCTTCAATATAGAAACACTCAGGAGCCTTGATGTCCTCAAGGTTGATACCACCGAATGTAGGAGCAATCTTCTCAACAGCTTCGCAGAACTTCTCTGGGTCCTTCTCTGCTACCTCGATGTCGAATACGTCGATACCACCATATATCTTGAAGAGCAGTCCCTTGCCTTCCATGACAGGCTTGCCAGACATAGCGCCGATATCGCCAAGGCCGAGCACAGCGGTACCGTTAGAGATAACAGCCACGAGGTTGCCCTTGTCCGTATACTTATAAGCATCATCCGGAGTCTTCTGGATTTCAAGACATGGGAATGCTACGCCAGGTGAATATGCAAGACTAAGGTCTGTCTGTGTGCGGTAAGGCTTTGTAGGCATTACCTCGATTTTTCCAGGGCGTCCATTCTCATGGTAAAGGAGAGCCGCTTCTTTAGTAATAATAGCCATTTTTTGTTGTTTTGTTTTATTTAGTTGTTCTTGTTGTTTTTTTTTGTGGGCGGTAGATATTCTAGATGTTCTAGATGTTCTTGGGGTTCTAGATGTTCTAGTTATTCTAGATTTTCTAGAAAATATGCCTTTGTTACCCGAATAGCTGGCGTATGGCCTCTTCCACCTTCCTTGCAGGATGCAGGTTGATGGCGTATTTCTTGCCCTTCAGGGCGTTGATGTTGCGTTTCGGGATTATGATATCAGTGAAACCGAGTTTCTCGGCTTCCTGTATGCGCTGTTCGATGCGACTGACAGGGCGCACCTCGCCACTCAGTCCTACCTCGCCACATACGCACCATCCATCCTCTATCGGTATGTCGAGGTTGCTTGATATCACGGCAGCAATGACACTGAGGTCCATTGCCATGTCCGTAACCTTTAGTCCACCAGCGATGTTGAGAAATACGTCCTTCTGCATAAGCTTGAATCCTACTCTTTTCTCCAATACAGCGAGGAGCATATTCAGACGCCTCTGGTCAAAGCCTGTGGCGGAACGCTGCGGAGTGCCGTATGCGGCAGATGATACCAGAGCCTGTGTTTCCACGAGGAATGGTCTCATTCCCTCCACTGCAGCACTGATAGCAATGCCGCTCATTCCCTCTCTGTCATCGCTGAGCAACAGTTCTGAGGGATTGTTGACGGGGCGCAGACCGTTCTGCAGCATCTCATAGATGCCTAACTCAGATGTAGAGCCGAAACGGTTCTTGATGCTTCGCAGTATGCGGTATATGCCTTGGCGGTCGCCTTCGAACTGAATTACCGCATCCACGATATGCTCTAAAATCTTAGGACCAGCGATGGTGCCCTCCTTGTTTATGTGACCGATGAGAATCACGGGCACTCCGCTTGCCTTGGCAAAGCGCAGCAGTGCAGCCGCACACTCGCGAATCTGCGTAATGCTGCCTGGTGCAGAGTCAACTGTCTCCGTCTCCATGGTCTGTATGGAGTCCACTATGATAAGGTCTGGGGCGCAAGCCTTTATCTGTTCGAAAATCTTCTCGATGGAAGTCTCGCAGAGTATCATCACATCATCATTCACCGAGCCTTCTATTCTGTCAGCCCTCATGCGTAGCTGGTGTGCGCTCTCTTCGCCACTGATATAGAGCACGGCGGTATCCTTCATTCTCATGATGGTCTGCAAGGTCAGTGTACTCTTTCCAATGCCGGGGTCGCCACCTAAGAGGATGATGCTGCCTGGCACCAATCCGCCACCTAACACTCTGTTCAGCTCCTCGTCGTTCATGTTGATGCGTGGCTCTGCGGTAGTAGAAATCTCGCTCAGTCGCATAGCCTTGCTTCTCAAGGCATGGTGTTGCACCTCCGCCACGCTGCTGCCAACGGACATTGCTCTTCTTGCAGCCGATACCTCTCTTGCCGCCGCATGCGCACTCTTCTGTCCGCTGTCGTTGCCGATTTTTATTTCGCGGAACGTGTTCCATTGATGGCATGACGGACATTTGCCAATCCATTTAGCCGATTCCTGTCCGCAGTTATCACAGACGTATGCTGTTTTTTTCTTTGCCATATTATATGAATAAATATTCTTCCATGAATAGAAAAGATTATGTTAACGGTAACAATTTTTGTTAATCGACACCTTAATTATAATATATATCCAACATGGAAGCCGAGGTTAGGTAAGTGAATAATAAATCATAATACCTGCTAATACGTTTGCAAAGGTACTAATTTTCTTTGTTCTACAGAAACGAAATGTCGAAAAAGTCCGCATTTTGGTTAAAAATCGTTCTATTACTCGCTGTTTTCGCTATTATTTGTTACCTTTGCGTTCATAATGAGAAAAATATTCTACTTCATATTCAGTATTCTCCTCGTTTCGCTGTCATTTGCCTGTAGTGACGAGGAGACAGCTGCCCGACTGTCGCAAGAGGAAAAGGACGCACTACGCAAGGCAGACTCTGCTGCTTTGAAGATAGGAGTGTTGCCTACAGAAGACTGTCTGCCGATAGTAGTAGCCAAGGAGCTGAGGCTCTTTGACACGCTCGGTGTATCCGTTCATCTTCGTCACTACGGAGCTATGAGCGAATGTCGCATAGCACTTCGCGACTCTCTCGTTCAGGGTGCCGTAATAGACTCACTGCTGATGAGGCAGATGCAGGAATTGGGCACCTCGCTCTATAAAGGCATGAATACCGACATGCAGTGGCAGTTTCTTACCTCCAAGAAGGCGAGGGTAAACCGTATGGAACAGATGGCAGACAAGAACGTGGCAGCCGACAGCCATGGCGAGTCGCACAGGTTGGCGGAGATGGCGATAGATCCCTTGGTAAGAAAAGGTCAGCTTGTGTTCATCATACAGGTAGAAGACGTAAGGATACGCACCAAGATGTTGAATGCAGGCAATGTGGATGCAGCACTGCTGCCCGAACCATTTGCTACAAAAGCGCGCAATCAGGGGGCAAACGTGATAAACAGCGTGAAGTCCTCGCCAGTAGGAGTGCTTGCCCTGCGCACCGAGTCGATGAGGCCGAAGGAGCGCAAGGAGCAGTTCAAGCTGTTTTTGAAGGCAGTGGACATCGCCAACGACTCGATAAAGAGATATGGTAAGGCACATTACATAAAGTTACTTGAGTGGTAATCCGCTATCAAAGCATACAATCACAACCATACAAATCAGATGATAGGAAAGTTATTAGACAAAGGACTAATCGCCCAGGCACTTGAGAAACTGCGTGTGGCTGCTGCTGCATATCCAGGGGAGGGTTATGCCGACAAGGTGGAGGCGTTGCGTACGGAGTTCGGGTACATGTCAGACTATATGCTGAAGGGGTATAAAGACGCCAGTCGTGGGGAATTATTTGCAGATCTGTTGGCCCGTATGACAGCCTTAGACTATAATCTGAATGTTAGGAAGACGCTGTTGGAGAACCCGGTTCTCAAAGTGGCATGCCGTGATATAGACGAATCCTATCACAATGTGGCGATGATAACGCAGAAGTTGGAGGAAGCGAAGGATGAACAGGAGAAGTTTGATGTATTCTCCAAAACGTTCAATGCGCTCCTCGTATCAGGCTACTGGACAGAGAAAGACGAAGATGAGTGGACCACTTTTCTTACTACACAGAAAACGCATTATACAGAAGCGTTAGTGGCGGCAGTCACGTTGTCTGTCATGACCAATTATTGTCATGAGAAGGTAGTGAGCCTTGTGAATATTTACAGTATTGCTCCTGATGAAAAACTCGGACAGAGAGCCCTTGCCGGTGCGGTATTGGCAGTGAGCAGAAAGGAAGTAGATGAAGAAGAGGTAGATGCTATATACAAGCGGATTATGTCCGTGCATGGTGCTACAGGCGATGTTGTATCCCTTCAGATGCAACTCCTTGCCTGTGCTGAGGCAGAGGCAGATGCAACGGAGATAAACCAGAATATAATGCCGAACCTCGTGAAGAACCAGCCTTTCCGCCTGTCCAAAGACGGCATTGTGGAAAAAGACGAAGAGAAGGACTCGTTCGACCCAGATGCCGATGAGCGTATGATAGAGTCTGTGCATGAGGGCGTAAGCAAAATGGTGCAGATGCAGAAGAATGGCTCAGACGTCTTCTTCTCTGGCTTTAGTGCAATGAAGCGCTTTCCTTTCTTTATGAAGATATGCAACTGGTTCATGCCGTTCATGCCGCAGCATCCCGTTATAGCTAAGGAGATGGAGATGCTCGGAAAGAGTCCGTTAGTGAGCAAAGTTACGGGAAATGGTCCGTTCTGCGATTCGGACAAATACTCCTTCATCCTTGGTTACGCCAGTGTATACCAGAATATGCCAGATGACGTAAGGAAAATGGTGGAGAGCGGAGAAGTGAGTCCGTTGGGTATGGGCGATGCGGAGGCGCAGGCAACGCCGAACTTTATGCGTCTTCAGTATTTGCAGGATATGTACCGCTTCTTCAAACTCAACACTGTTGGCCAAGCATTCTATAACCCTTATACGGAGGTTACGGAATATCTGCCTGCAGTAGGGATGCGAAATCATGTAAGCGACATCACCCGCAAGACACTCTTTACCTGTATGTCGCGTGATGAAAGACTGTGGCAGCACTCTTTCGTTAAAAAGAATTTCCCTGTAATCCCGCTTCTTAGTAGTTTTGAGGATAAGGAGGGGTATGAGTATCTGTCATGTATGGCAGAGACGGCAGTCCGCACGAAAAACAACGAAAAGGCCAAGGAATACTATTCTAAGTGCTTGAGGCTGAAGCCTGATGAGCCGTCACTGATGCGAGGCATGGCGAGAGCCTGCTATGCTACGGGCGAGTATGCCAAGGCGGCATTCTATTATGACGCCCTACATACGCTGTTTCCGAAGCGCAATTCGTATGTTCTCAACTATGCTATGGCAATGACCATGGACGGAATGGCAGAGAGCGTAGTGAACGATGTGTACAAACTGGAGTATGAGAATCCTGGTGATGCCAGCGTGCTTAATACCTTAGGATGGGTGCTTCTTTATGCCAAGAAGGCGGAACAGGCAGCAGAAATATACACGCGGATGCTGGAGAAGAGTGACGACTACTCAGACTTTAGCGTGGTGCTCAATGCCTTCTACGCACAGCTGACAACAGGAAACGCACAGAAAGCAGTGGACATAATGAAGAGATACAGTCAGACCCTGAGCGAGGAAAAGCGTCGCCATTTGGCCGAGCAACTGTCTGACGCAATGCGTGAAGATGAGAAGATGTTGTTGCTTTATGGCATCAAAAAGGCTGAGAAAAGTATAATAGTGTCACAAATGGAGTTTTAAGCAATGATTTTTTGTCATTACATATCACTATAATTTGGCGTTATCGAAAAATCTTCGTAACTTTGCAACTTAATTACAGAATTGCTATTTAATGAAAGTATCAATAGTAAAATATAATGCTGGCAACATATTCAGTGTGATAAATGCCGTGAAGCACCTTGGCGTGGAGCCGCTATGGACCGATGACCCCGAGGAACTGCTGTCGTCAGACAGGGTGATATTCCCAGGACAAGGCGAGGCCCATAGCGCAATGGCGTATCTCCGCGAGCGCAACCTCGACAAGCTGATAGCCGATTTGAAGCAGCCCGTCCTTGGCATCTGCGTAGGTCAGCAGCTGCTGTGCCAGCACAGTGAAGAGGGAGATACCGACTGCATCGGTGTGTTCCCTATCCAGGTAAAGCGTTTTCAGCCGAAAGTGCATGAAGAGAAGGTGCCATGCATGGGATGGAACTCGCTTGACCTGCATCTCGATTCCGATGCCCCCGTGCTCAAGACGGAACAAGGCGTAAGCCCGTTGTTCAAGGGGCTGGCTGAGCAGGACTATGTATATTTCGTGCATTCGTACTACTGCGAACTGTGTGATAATACCATTGCGACAGCCGACTATATACAGCCCTACAGTGCGGCACTGCAGAAAGATAACTTCTTTGCCACACAGTTCCACCCCGAAAAGAGCGGAAAGGTAGGCAGACAGATATTGAAGAATTTCATAGAGTTAAGTAAGTATTCAAAATTATTTTAATAATACAATATAGTTATGAACTAATGTAAAAATAATTTTGAACACTTACTTAGAGAAATAGTACCATGATAGAACTCATACCAGCCATAGACCTCATAGACGGCAAGTGCGTAAGGCTCACCAAGGGTGACTACGACAGCAAGAAAGTGTATAACGAAGACCCCGTGGCGCAAGCCAGAGAGTTTGAAAAACTCGGCTTTAAGAGACTGCACGTAGTGGACCTTGACGGTGCAAAGAGCAAGCATATAGTGAATGATGCGGTGCTCAAGGCGGTGACAGATGCGACCAATCTCGTTGTAGATTTCGGCGGAGGCATAAAGACTGAGGAAGATATACAGAAGGCTTTCGATGCCGGAGCCGCAATGGTTACGGTAGGATCCGTGGCAGTAACGCATCCAGACTTCTTCCTCTCGTGGCTCGACAAATTCGGTACGGAACGTATCATTCTCGGTGCCGACGTGAGAAACGGCAAGGTGAGCATCAACGGATGGAAAGAAGACTCCAGCGAAGACCTGCTGCCATTCCTCAAGACGTATGTGGCACATGGCGTGAAGAATGTGCTCTGCACGGAGATATCCAAGGATGGCACACTGGCAGGACCAGCCATAGACCTCTACAAGAGAATCATGGCGGAATATCCACAGTTGCACTTGATAGCGTCAGGCGGCGTGTCAAGTACGGAAGATATTACCTCTCTTGAAGCCGAGAGTATTCCATCCGTGGTGTTCGGAAAGGCATACTACGAGGGCAGGATAGACGTGCAGCAGCTCAAGGAGAAAAACCTGCTCTGAGAGGTCTGAAGAGGGGGTGCTGCGAAAGCATAGAGATTGCAGTGCGAAAGCATAGCTATCGCAATACGAAAGGATAGCAATCGCAGTGCGAAAGGATAGCAATCGCAAAAGCATCACTTTCTATCCCCTCGGAACACAAGTGAAAACAGCTCAAAAAACATAACATTTTCGGGTGGTGGTTGTCATCATCATGAAGAAGAAATAGACAAAGAAAAATCGTGTTAGCAAAACGAATCATACCATGTCTTGACGTGAAAAACGGAGAGACAGTGAAAGGAACGAACTTCGTGAACCTCCGCTCTGCCGGTGACCCAGTGGAGCTTGGCCGCATATACAGTGAGGTGGGAGCCGATGAACTGGTGTATCTTGACATCACCGCCTCGCATGAGGGACGCAAGACGTTTACAGATATGGTGACACGAGTGGCACGTGAAATCAGCATACCGTTCACCGTTGGCGGTGGCATAAATGCCATCGAGGATGTAGACAGGATGCTTGCTGCAGGAGCAGACAAGGTAAGCGTGAACAGTGCGGCACTGCGCCGCCCAGAGTTTATCGACGAGATAGCCAGTCGCTTCGGCTCGCAGGTGTGCGTATGTGCCATCGACGCAAGGTTTGATGAAGACGGATGGCACTGCTATGTTAACGGCGGCAGAGTGCGCGTGGAGCGCACCTTGCTCGAATGGGCTAAGGAAGTAGCAGACAGAGGTGCAGGAGAGATACTCTTCACCTCCATGAACCATGACGGCGTGAAGCAAGGCTTTGCCAATGAAGCCCTCGCCATGCTGTCAGAGAATCTCCCTATACCAGTCATCGCCAGTGGAGGTGCAGGCTGCAAGGAGCACTTCCGCGATGTGTTCGAGATAGGCAAGGCCGATGCGGCACTGGCAGCGTCAGTATTCCACTTTGGTGAGATACCTATTCCAGAACTGAAGAAGTGGCTCAGGGAGCAGGGCGTCACGGTACGCATCTGATCAGTAGTATGATGAAAATATAAATCATAGAAAAAGAATATAATGAAAGTAGATTTCAACAAAGGCGGTGGTCTTGTGCCAGCGATAATACAGGATGCCGTCACCAAGAATGTGCTCATGCTCGGATATATGAACGAGGAGTCACTGGCAAAGACCCTTGAGACAAGAAAGGTCACATTCTGGAGCCGCTCGCGCAATACTCTGTGGACAAAGGGTGAGACAAGCGGTAACTTCCTTGACCTGGTAGACATCAAGGTGGACTGTGACAATGATACACTGCTCGTGAAGGTGCATCCGCACGGACCTACATGCCATACAGGAACAGATACCTGCTGGGGCGAGGAGAACAAGTAAGGGTGGTTCTAAAAATTAGCCTTGACAGATTTAGAGTCTGTTTCCGAGGGCAAAGTGTAAGTAAACGATGGAGCAATGCTGCGCATTGTGACTGAGCGCACTTACACTTTGCACCGAAAAGAGACCTAAAGATGGCAAGACGTCATTCCGCCACGATTAATAAAATTACGGTGGTAATTTTTAGAACCACCCGTGACAGAGCATCTGCGGCATACGGCAGCAGCTGCAATCCGATGAATAACAAGAAATAATTATAGAAAGAAAATATAATGGAAGAGAAAAATCCACTTTTGTTCCTTAGTGAACTGCAAGACTTTATCGAGAAGCGTCATGAAGAGATGCCAGAGGGCAGCTATACCACATCCTTGTTCAAGGACGGTCTGAATCGTATGGCTCAGAAGGTGGGCGAGGAAGCTCTCGAACTCGTTATCGAGGCATGTAACGGTACTGACGACAGACTTATCTACGAGGGTTCAGACATGCTCTATCACCTCATCGTGCTCCTTACATCCAAGGGTCTGAGAATAGAGGATATGGCAAAAGAACTGCAGGAAAGACATAACCCAGGCTGGCACAAACACTAAGAAACAAAAAACAACGGTGGTGACGTTGTTAAGTAAGTATTCAAAATTATTTTTATATAACCATATTGTCGTATGCAACTGTGTATTTCTACATTATTTTCACTCTCTTTGGCGCATCTGCACTACTTGGCTTCTGTCACAATGATGACATTGCTCCATCACCCAAGCAGCACAGCTGCATCCAAATAGAGCAAAACTAATGTAAAAATAATTTTGAACACTTACTTAACCACCCAAACAGATATATGACACCATGCTGATAGACTACAAAAATGTAACGGTAAGCCACGATGATGGAAACGTGGTGCTCGGAGGAGTGAACTTCCACGCCGACGAGGGGGAGTTCATATATATAATAGGTAAGGTGGGCTCTGGAAAAAGTTCGCTGCTGCGTACCATGTATGGTGAGCTCGAAGTGGACGAGGCAGACAATGCCATCGTCCTGCAAAGAAACATGATGAAGCTGAAGCGCAAGGAGGTGCAGATGCTGAGGCGTGAGATAGGCATAATATTTCAAGACTTCAAACTGCTCAACGACCGCTCCGTGAAGAGAAATCTCGAGTTCGTCCTGAAAGCCACAGGATGGAAAAAACGAGAAGAGCGCGAACAGCGAATTGACGAGGTGCTCAAGGCTGTGAAGATGCAGGGGAAGGAAGACCGTATGCCCCACGAGCTCTCAGGCGGTGAACAGCAGCGCATAGCCATAGCGCGCTCACTGCTCAACTCACCAAAGGTGATACTGGCGGACGAACCGACGGGAAATCTTGATCCCGAGACGGCAGAGAGCATCATGGGACTGTTCAGAGACATCACATCAGGCGGTACGGCGGTAGTGGTGACTACACACAATATACCAATGCTCAGAAAATTTCAGGGAGTAGTTTACGAATGCTCCGAGGGAAAACTGACGGAGGTGACAAAACAGTTTCAGCAGGGATAGCCTTCTGTAGTCCTCATGGTACGTGGGGAAGGCGATGAATAACCAAAAAAAATACAAACGAAAACAAATACTACAGCAATGAAAGTAATGAAATTCGGCGGCACATCCGTTGGCTCACCAGAGCGCATGAAGGGTGTGGCACAGCTCGTAACAAGGTCTGGAGAGCCTACCTTCGTAGTGCTTTCTGCCATGTCTGGAACGACAAACACTCTCGTAGAGATTTCTGACTATCTCTACAAGAAGAACCCAGAGGGCGCACAGGAGGTCATCAATGCACTTGAGAAGAAGTACATGGGCCATGTGGAGAACCTCTATTCTACTGACGAGATGAAGCAGAAGACTGCTGATTTCCTCAAGAAGGAGTTTGAGTATCTGCGTTCATTCACCAAGGACACCTTCACTTCTTTCGAGGAGAAGATTGTTGTAGCACAAGGTGAGGTGATGTCAACCAATATGGTTACTAACTACCTTAACGAGTGTGGCGTCAAGACAGTGCTGCTCGATGCGCTCGAGTTCATGCGTACCGACAAGAACGCCGAGCCTGACCTTACCTACATCAAGGAGCACCTCGCTGAGGTTATGAAAGCTAACGAGGGCTATCAGATTTACATTACTCAGGGCTTCGTATGCCGCAACGCATACGATGAGGTGGACAACCTGCAGCGTGGCGGTTCTGACTATACTGCTTCGCTTATCGGTGCAGCCATGCAGGCGGACGAGATTCAGATATGGACAGACATCGACGGCATGCACAATAACGATCCACGTATCGTGGACAAAACAGATGCCGTGCATCAGCTGAACTTCGAGGAGGCAGCCGAGCTCGCTTACTTCGGTGCCAAGATTCTGCATCCTACATGTGTGCAGCCTGCCAAGTATGCCGGTATACCAGTTCGTATCAAGAACACTATGGATCCAGACGCTGACGGTACGGTGGTTGACAACGTGCTCGTTCGTGGCAAAATCAAGGCCGTAGCAGCAAAGGACAATATCACAGCTATCAAGATCAAGTCTTCACGCATGCTGCTCGCTACGGGCTTCCTGCGCAAGGTATTCGAGATATTCGAGACCTATAATACTCCGATAGACATGATTACAACGTCTGAGGTAGGGGTAAGCGTCAGCATAGACAATGATACACACCTCAGCAAGATAATGGACGAGCTGAAGAAGTACGGCACGGTCACCGTAGACACCGATATGTGTATCATCTGCGTGGTAGGCGACCTCGACTGGAGCAATGTAGGCTTCGAGACACTCGTGACAGAGGCTATGGCGAACATCCCTGTCCGTATGATTTCTTACGGTGGCTCCAACTACAATATCTCTTTCCTCATTCGTGAGGCAGACAAGAAGAAAGCACTGCAGAATCTTTCTGCAAAGCTTTTTAACGCATAATGACATTTCGACTCCCTTTTGCATGAAAGGGAGTCGAGGTTGTTAATGTAACAGTGGCGTTTAACGTCAAATATATCCCACAACACAAATTATCCATATTCCAACAATGGCTTTTCCAATAGAAAAATTCAAAGATATAGAGACGCCTTTCTACTATTATGACAAGGCGTTGCTGACAGAGACACTTGATACCATCAAGTCACAGCTGGCGCAGCACGAAGGCTATCACCTGCACTATGCCATCAAGGCTAACGCTAATATCGATGTGCTCAAGGAGATACAGAAAGCAGGCTTCGGCGTAGACTGCGTGAGCGGTGGCGAGATACAGCAGGCCCTCAATGCAGGGTTCGATGCTGACAAGATTGTTTATGCAGGTGTAGGCAAGGGCGACTGGGAGATAAACCTCGGTCTCGATGCCGGCATATTCTGCTTTAATGTGGAGTCTTTGGAGGAACTGGAGATTATCAATGAGCTTGCTGCTGCCAAGCAGAAGATGGCAAAGGTATGCTTCCGTATCAACCCTAACGTGGGTGCTCACACTCATGCCAATATCACAACGGGACTGGCGGAGAACAAGTTCGGCATAGCAATGGAGGATATGGAGACCGCTATCAAGGCAGCTGCAGAGATGAAGAACATTGAGTTCATCGGTCTGCATTTCCATATCGGATCACAGATTCTTGAGATGGGCGACTTCGAGGCACTCGCCAACAGAGTGAATGAGTTGCAAGACCGCCTGGAGAAGCAAGGCATTGTGGTGAAGAATATCAACGTAGGTGGTGGCTTGGGCATTGCCTATACAGACCCTGATGGCAAGCCAGTACCAGATTTCAAGGCATACTTCGATACGTATGCAAAGTATCTCAAGCTCCGCAAAGGACAGTGCGTGCACTTCGAGCTTGGCCGTGCCGTAGTAGGACAGATGGGCTCGCTCATCACGAAGGTGCTCTATGTGAAGCACGCCCACATCAAGAAGTTCGTAATCGTCGATGCCGGCATGAGCGACCTTATTCGTCCTGCGCTCTACGAGGCGCACCATGAGATACAGAATCTTACCAGCAACGGTCCAGTGGAAACATACGATGTAGTAGGTCCTATCTGCGAGTCAAGCGACGTCTTCGGCAAGAACGAGAAGCTCCCGGAATGTCATCGTGGCGACATCATGGCACTGCGTTCTGCAGGTGCGTATGGCGAGATAATGGCATGTCAGTACAACTGCCGCAAGCTGCCAAAGGGGTATCTCTTCTAAGAGACAGGCTTTTGGGACACGAAAAACACAGAACAAAGCGTAAGCGTGACGTCCTTCACAGATGTCCATGCTTGCAATAAAATGATAATATCCATGATAATATCATTGCATATAATAATCATCGCAGCGGTGTTGCTGGTGCTCGCACTGGCGACTCCGCTGTTTTCCCCCTTTTTCCGTAAGGTTTATGAGGAGGAAGGAATGGCAGGATCGGAGGAGGCGGCAACGACATTGCCCCCCGTGTCAATAGTGTTGACAGACCATGACAGCTCCTATCACCTCAAGAAGGTGCTGCCGCAGCTGCTTGCCCAGCAGTATCCTGCCGACTTTCAGGTAATAGTTGTCATAGACAGAAGCGACAGTGAGTCAGAGGATGTACTGAAGCTTCACGCCTCAGACCCGCATCTTTATTATACGATGCTGCCTGATACTTCACGTTATCTGAGCCGCAAGAAGCTCGGAATAACGCTCGGCATACGTGCCGCTAAGCATGACTGGGTGCTCGTGACCGATGTTCACAGCATACCATCATCAGAACATTGGCTGGAGAACATGGCGCGCCATTGCTCGGACAATGTCAATATGGTGCTCGGAATGTCACTCTATGGTGAAGACTCACCAGCATATTTCCGGTATGACCAGGTGAGAACCATGCTCTACTACCTGCGTATGGCGCAGCAGGGCACACCATTCAGTAGCAACCAGTCTGTCGTAATGCTGAGAAAGAGCGAGTTCTTCGCAGCGTCAGGATTCAGAGGTAATCTGGAGTATACACGTGCCGAGTTCGAGTTCCTTGTCAACAAGTTCGGTCGTGAGGGCGCATGCGCTTTGGCAATAGAGCCACAGGCATGGATGAACGCCATCAAACCATCGGCAAAACGCTGGCGTATGCGGCAATTGTTTGCCATTGACGCCATGAGCGGAATGGAGAGAACGGCAGGCTATCGCTTCCTGCGCAATTGGGACCTGTGCACCATGCACCTCTTCAACCTGCTGACATTGCTTGCTGTCGTATATTCCTTGTTCTTGCTACCGTCGCTTGATGGCATCGTGCTGCTTGCAGTCGCTGTGCTGTTCTGGGTGGTATCAAACGTGGAGCGCGGTTTCATATACCGCCCTATGCTGCGGTACTTCGGTTGCATCAGTCCGTTAGCAGCTATAGTCCAGGACTGGACGCTCGGCTGTCGCAACATGGTCATGCGGCTGAGGTATGCCTTTGCAGACAGGAATGATTTCATAACACATAAGTTGTAGGTTTGGGGTTTTAGGTCTGGCCATTAGGATGGTTTTAGGTTGTTGGTTTTAGGTTTTAGGTCTGTCCCTTTAACGAACCGCCAACCCGAAAGACCCACAACCCACAACCAAAAACCTAAGACCAATAACTAAAAGACCCACAACAAAAAACAAAAAATACCTTGCGTATCCTTCATTACATAACCAATTTCAGTCATGCCGCTGGACCCCAGACGCAGAAGGTCAGAGACATGATGCTCGCTACGTCAAAGGTGGTGGAGAATGTGCTTGTCACCTGCGTGCCGCTTGATGAGGACACTGTAAGACGGCTGCAGGAGCAGTATGGCATAAAGGTGCATTACCTGCACTGGAGGAAAGAGCAGAATGTGATGGACGTGCTGCCGTTTCTCATCAGCGTCGGCAAGGCCGTAAGAACGCTTCATGCTGACGTGGTGCATGTACACGGAGCGTGGGATTGGCGTGCCGCAATGGTTGAGAGACTGGCGCGTCGCCACAATATAGTAACCGTGGTATCACTACACCGAGGACTGACACCAGAACTGATAGGCATCGATTTCTGGAAGGAAAAACTGCCGAAACTCATGGCGTACCAGATATGGATGGTACGCAGCTGCACGTCGGCTATCGCTGACAGCGACAGCGAACTGGAGGTGCTCAAGTCACTGCTCCACAAGAAGAGGGTAGAGATACTGCCGTCATCGACAGATGAGGGAGAAGCCGCTGAGCTGCTGAAGAGAATGCTCATTGCGACCTACAGAAAGTGTCTCGACACAGTTTACGGTAATAAACTGACGAAGAAGGAACGTAACGTGGTGAAGACAGCGGTAAGGGCGCAGTATGCCGACGATGATGTGGAGACACTGCCGCCAGACGTTGAGGGCGTGTCATACCGCAGAATATTCTTCTATGCCTATGATGAGGACGTGATGCAGGCGTTCCTTGACGGAGCTGCAAGGCTGCGGATGACGCTACCGCCGCCGCTGAACATGCAGGAGACGCCACGCTATAGAAATCCGAGGGCGAAGACACGCGGAGCGTTGGCGGAGCTGAACGTGCCAGTGAAGTCCCTCCGTATTCCTGTAGAGAAAACGACAGAGCGTGAGGCCGTGACGCTGATATGCAAGGCGAAGCAGACCGGTATGCAACGGCTGACGCTGCGACATTACGTGGAACTATACCAGCTCTTCCGCTATACGGATTTCGATGAAGACGTGGTGATGGCGGAGCTAAAGCGTGTCCATGCTGCGAAGTTTACGAAAAGACTACAGAAGCGACTCGCAGAAATGTTCGGCTTGAAGCATGGTTACAGTATCACCGCAGAGTGATGACAGTGGCTGTGTAGCAGATGATATGACTTTTAGAACCGCCCAATATCGAATCTTGAAACTACTAACACGAGAGAAAATGCTAAACAATAAATACGACATAGAGCACGATATGCACTATCTCCAGTTGCTGGCTAAGTCATTCCCCAATGTCCCTGCCGCGTCAACTGAGATAATAAACCTTTCCGCTATTCTGAACCTCCCAAAGGGAACGGAGCATTTCCTTGCTGACATTCACGGTGAGCATGAGGCGTTCATACATGTTCTGAAGAATGCGTCAGGACGTATTAAGCTGAAGGTGGACGAGATATTCGGCGAGTATCTGCCATCAGCGGCTAAGAAAGAGCTGTGTACTCTTATCTATTATCCAGAGAGAAAACTCGAACTTATCAAGGCTAATACGGAGGATCTGACCGAATGGTACCGCATGACGTTGCATCAGCTGGTACGCGTGTTCCGTGAGGTAAGCTCCAAATACACCCGCTCCAAAATCAGAAAATGCCTGCCCAAGGAGTTTAGCTATATCCTTGAAGAGCTACTACATGAGCGCACAGAGGAAGCTAACAAGGCGGCATACGTCAATGTCATTATTGATACAATAATATCAACAGGAAGTGCCGACGATTTCATAACAGCACTCGCCAATACCATTCAGCGACTTGCCATTGACCAGTTGCATATTCTTGGTGATGTATATGATCGTGGACCTGGCGCGCATCTCATCATGGACAAGCTCGAAACATACCATTCATGGGACATACAGTGGGGCAACCACGACATTCTCTGGATGGGAGCAGCGGCAGGAAACGATGCCTGCATCTGTAATGTGATACGCCTTTCCCTCAGATACGCCAACCTCCTGACCCTTGAAGACGGCTATGGCATAAACCTTATGCCGCTCGCTACATTCGCTATGGAGACGTATGGCGATGACCCTTGCACCGCTTTCAAACCGATACTCAATGACACTAACAAGGACAGGTTTGACCAGAAGACGCTGCGCCTCATGACGATGATGCACAAGGCGATAGCCGTTCTGCAGTTCAAGGCAGAGGCGCAGGTGTTCAAACGTAATCCTGTGTGGCACATGGAAGACCGTTGCATGTTCGAACATGTGAACTATGAGACGGGCATGTGCGACATAGACGGCAAGGAATACAAGATGCTTGACATGAATTTCCCTACCGTCAATCCGGAGAATCCAAGTGCTTTCACGCCTGAGGAGGCTGCATTGATGGAGAAACTGAACCACTCTTTCCGTGTGTCAGAGAAGTTCCACCGCCATATCCGCACCATGCTGACCCACGGATGTATGTATGCCGTGTATAACAATAACCTGCTCTTCCATGCCTCAGTACCGCTGAATGAAGACGGATCGCTTAAGGCTGTAGAGTTGATGCCAGGCGTACGCCTCTCTGGACACTTGCTGATGAAGCGTACGGGGATGCTCGTTCGCTCCGCATTCCAGGACGATACCACGCCAGAAGAGAAGACTTATGCGGTAGACTACTTCCTCTATCTATGGTGTGGCAAGGACTCCTGCCTCTTTGACAAGTCGAAGATGGCGACCTTTGAGCGTTATTTCCTTGCGGAAAAAGAGACGCATGTGGAGAAGAAAGGAGCCTTCTTCCGCCTCCGCGACAATGAGGAGACGGTTGATTCCATACTCGATGCCTTTGGAGTAACGGGCGAAAACCGCCATATTATCAACGGTCACGTGCCTGTTCACGTAGCGAGCGGAGAGAGCCCGATAAGAGCCAATGGCAAACTTATGGTTATTGACGGTGGCTTTGCAGAGCCATATCACAAGGAAACAGGCATTGCCGGATATACACTCGTATACCACAGTCGTGAGTTTGAGCTTGTACAGCATGAGCCTTTCACCAATGTGGAGGATGCTGTGAGAGAAGGTCGCGACATCAAGTCGAACATGCAGATAGTGGAGAACATAGGGCGCAGACTGCTCGTTGCCGACACTGACCGCGGCAAGGAGCTGCAAATGCAGATAGATGATCTGCGCGAACTGCTCTATGCATACAGACATGGTTTCATAAAGGAGGTGAAGTGATGGCAGGAAAGAAAAGACTCTACTACGTTACATGGCTTCTCTTACCGTCGCTCTTCGCAGTGCTGCTGTTTATCTGTTATGGTCTTCCTGCTTCAGAGAGATTGACTGTCACCACGTATTACGCACAAATCCTCTCTGTGGCTTTGACAATAGTAGGCGTGCCATTATCCCTCAAGTATGTTACTAAAGAGCGTTGTGGGGCACGTTATGAGGTGTTATGCGCATTGAGAATGGTTTGTCTCAGTGTAACGGCTGTGCTGGAACTACTGCTGTATTATTTCCTTTGCGTCACACCGCTGTTTTACTACCTTGCCATAATGACGTGGCTGGCGATGTTCTTCGCATTGCCAAGGGTGGAAAAGGAAGAAAAGTAAGCGGTTCTTCTATTTTTAGTGTGGCAGCAATGTACAGTGGTCCGCATCCATAAATAAACTTGAATAACAATGACAATGAGGCTTACTGCGCTCGAGCCAGAGGACTTGGAGCTGCTTTATACGATAGAGAATAATCGCTCACAGTGGTGCGTCAGCAATGCTAACGTGCCATACAGCCGCTATGCTCTGCGTGACTATATAGCTAACCAGAACTATGATATATATGCCGACAAGCAGGTACGCCTTGTAGTAAGGGTGGGGGAGGAAGGCTGCAAGCCTTCAGAGATGAAGGCGATAGGCCTTGCAGACCTCTTTGATTTCTCACCGGAGCATCTGAGGGCAGAGGTGGGTATCGCTATCACGGCAGCAGAGACGGGCAAGGGGTATGGTGAGGAAGCCATGCGGCAACTGACGGATTATGCAGCGGAGGTACTTCATCTGCATACGGTTTATGCCGTAGTGCCAGTTGATAACAAACCGTCCGTTGCCATGCTCAGAGCATGCGGATTCTCTGAAGAGTATGTACTGAAAGGATGGCTGCGCAGCGACTGTGGGTGGAAGGATGCGCTGTTCATGCAGAAGATGCTTTAGAACGGAATGCAAGATGTTTTAGAAAATAATGTTAGATGTTTTAGAACGTATTGCAAAAAGCATTTGAAGGCAATGCCAGAAGCTTTAGAAATGGAAAGGACATCTTAGAGAATAGTATAAAAAACAAGGCGCACCGACTTCACAGCCGATGCGCCCTTAGAATATAATATTACAATACAATTAAATTATCGGTTTCGTAGTTACGGAGTCTTCAGTCATCATATTACTGATGATTGGATGCTCCGTAACTGTTTTCTTATCATTTTTACAATGGCATATTGCCATGTTTCTTCGGTGGGTTGCTCTGGTTCTTGTTGCGAGACATCTCCAGTGCCTGAATGATACGTGTGCGTGTATCGCAAGGAGAGATAATCTCGTCAATGTATCCAAGGCGTGCTGCCGGCATAGGGTTAGCGAACTTCTCGCGGTATTCCTTTGTCTTCTCCGCTCTTTCCTCTGGTGTTGCCTTGCGGTAAAGGATGTTGCAGGCACCCTCTGCGCCCATAACAGCAATCTCAGCAGTAGGATATGCGAGGTTCACGTCAGCACCGATGCACTTAGAATTCATCACGATGTATGCACCACCGTAAGCCTTACGAGTAATAAGAGTAATCTTTGGCACAGTAGCCTCTGCGAAAGCGTAAACGATTTTCGCACCATGACGGATTATGCCGTTATGCTCCTGCTGTACGCCTGGCAGGAAGCCTGGCACGTCTTCTATTGCAACGAGAGGGATATTGAAGCAGTCGCAGAAGCGGATGAAACGTGCTGCCTTGTCTGAGGCGTCAATGTCGAGAGCACCAGCGAGGTAGTTTGGCTGGTTAGCCACGAAGCCTACGGTGCGGCCTGCCATGCGTCCGAAGCCTACTACGATGTTCTTGGCAAACTCTGGCTGTACCTCGAAGAAGTACTGCTGGTCGCATATCGGCTCTATGATGTTGTGTATGTCATAAGGAACATTAGGGTCTACTGGTACCACCTCGTCCAGTTCGTGACATACGCGGTTTATTTCGTCGGTTACAGGATGTATAGGAGCATCCTCCATATTGTTTGATGGAATGAAGCCTATAAGCTCTCTGATGGTCATAAGGGTCTCTTCATCGCTGTCGCAGATGAAGTGGCTGACGCCGCTCACGCTGTTGTGGGTCATCGCTCCACCGAGAGTCTCCTTGTCTACATCCTCGTTTGTCACCGCCTTTACTACGTTAGGACCGGTCACGAACATCTGGCTTTGCTCCTTAACCATAAGAATAAAGTCAGTCAATGCTGGTGAATAGCATGAGCCACCAGCGCAAGGTCCCATGATAGCGGATATCTGAGGTATGACGCCTGACGCCATAACGTTGCGGCGGAAGATATGTGCGAAGCCTGTCAGTGACTCCACGCCCTCCTGAATACGTGCACCTCCAGAGTCGTTAAGACCGATGATAGGTGCGCCGTTCTTCAGTGCAAGGTCCTGCACCTTAGCAATCTTCTGTGCGTTGGCAGCACTCAGTGAGCCACCGAGTACGCTGAAGTCAAAGGCATATACGAAAACTATTCTGCCGTCAATCTTGCCGTAACCGGAAATGACGCCATCGCCCTCGATACGCTTTTTCTCCATTCCGAAGTCAGTGCAGCGGTGCATCACGTGTTTGTCAAGCTCAACGAATGTTCCGCTGTCAAGTAAAGTATCTATTCTTTCTCTTGCTGTAAGTTTCATAATGATAATTCTTTTTTTTTCAAGCCTGCGTCATGTCTGTATTGAGAGGCACTCTGCGCGGCTTATTTCTCCTGGCTTTTGGTATCCAGCTTGATAACGACATCGTTGGCATTCAGTGTGTCACCGTCCTTGATGAGCACCTGTTTGATTACGCAGTCACAAGAAACCTTATAGTTGGACTGCATCTTCATGGCCTCCATGGTGAAGAGAGTGTCGCCCTGCTTCACCTCATCGCCTGCCTTTACGTGTACCTTTACAATCTTGCATGACATTGGTACTGTAACGGTCTCTGCCTGAACGCCACCGCTCTTATGCTTCTTCATCCTCATGTACTTGGCTTGAGAGTCGAGCATGTCAATCTGGTAGGTGGAGTAGTTAAGGTTCACTGTATAGTGCTTACCTGTAGCATTCTTCACCATCTCGGCCTTGTAAGAGTTGCCGTTATATAATATAGAACAAGTACCATTCTGCAGCATTGCTACATCCACGTTGAAAACCTTGCCGTCGATGTCAATGCTTACGTTGTTACCCTCCTTTGAGAGCAGAGTAACCTGCTGTATCTTGTTGCCTACTTGTATTTCCATTGTTTTTCGTTTCAGTATGTTACACTCTCAGTACGCCCTTCTGCAGTCCGAAGGAACGCCAGCGGTTGATGGCGGTACTGTCGTAGTTACCAGTGTCGGGTCTGTTCTCCTCGATACCCATCAGGTAGTCAATGTAAGCGGCGATTACCGCCATGTCCTCTGAGTCATTCTTGAATCCAGAACGTGGACGAAGGTAATTCTCGTTGCGCTCGATGAAGTATGTGTTGTAGTCACCATTCTTGAAGTCGGGCACATCCATTATTCTGCGCAGGTAACGTATGTTGGTTGTAAGACCGGTAATCTTGTATTCGTACAGCACTCGGCGCATGCGCTCTATGGCATACTCTCTTGTTACAGCCCATACGATGAGCTTACCTATCATTGGGTCATAGTGTACTGGAATCTCGTAGCCCTCATATACGTATGAGTCAATACGTGTGCCGATGCCGTGAGGCTCTGTCAGCTGCTGTATCACACCTGGTGAAGGCATGAAGTTGTGCTCAGGATCCTCGGCGCAGATACGGCATTCTATAGCATGGCCGTGCTGACGCAGGTCCTCCTGCTTGATCTTGAGAGGCTCGCCGGCAGCTATGTGGATCTGTTCCTTTACGAGGTCAACGCCTACCACCTCCTCGGTGATAGGATGCTCCACCTGCAGACGGGTGTTCATCTCGAGAAAATAGAAGTGGTGATATTTATCAACGAGAAACTCTATAGTGCCTGCTCCTACGTAACCTACGGCCTTTGCCGCAGCTACAGCCTTAGCTCCCATTTCCATTCTTAGGTTATAGTCAAGGAATGGAGATGGTGATTCCTCTACCACCTTTTGGTGACGTCGCTGCACAGAGCACTCGCGGTCGAAGAGGTGGATAACGTTTCCGTGCTTGTCTCCAAGAATCTGGAACTCAATGTGGTGTGGTTCCTCTACGAATTTCTCGATGTAGACGGTGTCATCACCGAAACCTGCCATCGCTTCGCTCTTTGCTGCGTTATACATCTCCACCACCTCGTCTTCGCTGTGGATGAGACGCATACCCTTTCCGCCACCGCCCATAGAAGCCTTCAGCATTACGGGGAAGCCAATCTCTTTGGCCACCTTCACTGCTTCCTCAGCACTCTTGAGAGGCTCCTCAGTGCCAGGCACCACGGGAACACCTGCTTCGATCATCTTTCGGCGTGCACTAATCTTGTCGCCCATTTCCTCCATGGTCTCGGGGCGTGGGCCAATGAAGATAAAACCCTCCGCCTCGCAACGGCGTGCGAACTCTGCATTCTCAGAGAGGAAGCCGTAACCAGGGTGAATGGCATCTACATTGTGCTTGTGAGCCGCTGCAAGGATGTGGTCAATGTTAAGATAACTGTCACAACTTGCAGATTCTCCAATCCATTCTGCTTCGTTGGCAAATAGCACATGGCGTGACATACGGTCCACAGTGCTGTAAACAGCAACGGTATGTATGCCCATTTCATAGCAGCTGCGCATAATGCGGATTGCTATTTCGCCACGATTAGCAACCAAGATTTTTCTAATCATGTATTATGTCTTTTATGATTTCGTGCACCCGTATTCCCGCAGGCACCCTTCTTTTCTTGCAATATGGCAGGTCTTCTGACTATGTTCAAGGCTTGGCGGTCTTCCCATCCCATTGATGGCAAGAGCAAAAACGTCTCTTGATTAGGGACAGTGACATATATTTGCCTACCTCATAATGAACTCACAGCATCGGGTAATGTCGCAGAATTTCGCTGCGTTCCCGTCTTAGCCCATGCGCCATAACTTCTCTTTGGCGTGGGAACCATTTGCAATTCGGTTGCAAAGTTAGTAATAAATTTTAACAAGTGCAAGAATTTGTTGATTTTTCTGTATACATTGTGTTATTTTTCCTCGCGGATGGTTATGTGGTTTTGGGTTTTGGGTTGTTGGTTTTAGGTTATAGGTTGTTGGTTTTTCGGATTGGACTCCACGGGACAGACCCACAACCTAAAACCCACAACCCACAACCATCTAACCTACCATCTAACCTACAATCTGCCAACAAAAATCCCCGGAATCATGCTCACGCACAACTTCGGGGGTACCTTAGCTAAAACCTATAAAATATTATGTGTATTAATATAAGTCTTTTTCTTATTCGTCATTGCTATGCTCCTGTATCAGAGCCTGCTGCAGGTCATTAGGCATCAGTTCGTAAGAAGCGAACTTGGTGGAGAATGATGCTCTGCCACCAGTAAGGGAGCTGAGGGCGATAGAGTAGTTGGAGAGTTCCTTGAGCGGTATCTTAGCCTCCAGCTTCTGGTAGCCGTTCTCCATGTCCATGCCCATAATCATGGCACGACGTCCCTGTAGGTCGCTCATTACGTCGCCTGTCAAGTCTGCTGGCACATATACTTCAAGGTCATAGATAGGCTCCAGGATCTTCGGTCCCGCATTGCGGAACGCCTCGCTGAAAGCATTGCGTGCAGCCAGCATGAACGATAGTTCGTTACTGTCCACTGGGTGCATCTTTCCATCGTATACTATTACGCGGACGTCACGTGCATAAGAGCCGGTCAGCGGCCCACGCTCCATCTTCTCCATTACGCCCTTCAGGATGGCAGGCATGAAGCGCATGTCGATGGCACCACCTACCACGGTATTGATGAACACGAGCTTACCGCCCCATTCAAGGTCTATCTCCTCGCGACTCTTCACATTGAGCTTACACTCCTGACCGTTCACCTTGTAGGTAGTAGGGTCTGGCATGCCGTCGGCGTATGGCTCCACTATGAGATGCACCTCACCAAACTGTCCAGCACCGCCTGACTGCTTCTTGTGCCTGTATTCCGCACTTGCACTTTTGGTGATGGTCTCACGGTATGGGATGCGAGGCTCGGAGAACTCCACTTGTATCTTGTCTATGTTCTCCAGTCGCCACTTCAGCGTGCGCAGATGGAACTCTCCTTGACCTCTTACTATCGTCTGGCGCAGTTCCTTGCTTTGCTCCACAAGCCATGTAGGATCCTCCTGGCGCATACGTGTGAGTGCTGCCATGAGTTTCTCTGTGTCGCTCTCCTTCACCGCCTTGATGGCGCGGGAGTATTTAGGGTTAGGATATTTTATGAAGTCAAAACGGTTGTCACAGTCCTTGCCGTTGAGGGTATTGCCCGTTTTCACGTCCTTCAGCTTCACGGTGCAGCCTATGTCGCCCGCGTTGAGCTGGTCCACGGCAATGCGGTTTGCACCAGCAGCCACAAAAATCTGTCCGATGCGCTCCTTTGAGCCACGGTCGGCATTTGTGAGGTCATCGCCAGGCTTGATGCTTCCGCTCATCACCTTGAAGTACTGCACCTCACCGATGTGTGGCTCCACACCAGTCTTGAAGAAGTAAACAGACTCTGGACCGTTTGCATCAGCAGCAATCTCCTCGCCACGGGTGTTGTGAATCTTAGGCATCTCGTCTACGAAAGGTACCACGTTGCCGAGGAACTCCATCAGTCGGCGTACGCCCATGTCCTTGCCGGCACATACACAGAATACGGGGAAGATGCTTCTTGTCACCAAACCTTTTCTGATACCCTCGCGCATCTCGTCCTCGGAGAGCGTCTCTGTCTCGAAGAACTTCTCCATCAGCGTCTCGTCATTCTCGGCAGCAGCCTCCACCAGTGTCTTGTGCATTTCCAGTGCCTTCGGCTTCTCCTCTTCTGGAATGTCCTCAATGGTAGGCTCGCCACCATCTGGACCCCATGAATATTTCTTCATGAGCAGTACGTCAATAAGGGAGTTGAAGCCTGGGCCCTCGTTAAGCGGATACTGTACTGGCACCACCTTCTGTCCGTATATCTCCTGCAAGCGTTCCAGCGTGTTGGCATAGTCGCACTTCTCTGCATCCAACTGGTTTACGAGGAAGATGACAGGTTTCTTAAGCTTCTCAGTATAACGGAAGTGATTCTGAGTGCCCACCTCTGGTCCGTACTGACCGTTGAGCAGGAGCACTGCGGTGTCAGTAACTTCAAGGGCGGTGAGAGCTGCTCCCACGAAGTCGTCTGAGCCAGGGCAGTCTATAATATTGAGTTTCTTGCCGTTCCATTCTACGTGGTATACGGTGGAGAAAACCGAATATCCATATTCTTGTTCTACGGGGAAGTAGTCGCTAACGGTATTTTTCTGCGTAATGCGACCACGTCTGTTTATGATGCCAGCCTCATAAAGTAGAGACTCTGTCAAGGTAGTCTTACCAGAACCATCGTTGCCGAGCAGGGCGATGTTCTTAATCTCATTCGTCTGATATACCTTCATAGAAATAAAAAAGATTTTAAGGTGTTAATATTCGGTTATGTCAAGGCCTTGTCCGCCATCGGACCGGCTGTTCATCAGTTTAGGTTAACGCATGGCAATGCCATCATAGTGGATGCTTTGCCAAAGCGATGGTAAAGTTATTAAATCTTTTTCTAAACTCCAAGTCTTCTCTCTTGTTTTTAACTCGCATTGGCTAAATGAAAGGTTTGTTAACCGTTTTACACTGTGACATGCTTTTCGCAAAAAGTAGTTAACAGGTGAAGTGAAAGTGTTAAAAGAATTGGTTGCATTTTTGTTCTTCGGGATGATATTGCTAATTTTGCAACAGAAGCGTAAAAGATAAACCAAAAATAATAAAAGAATTATGAAGAATCTATTCTTGCTGTCCCTTATGGCAGCGGCTACATCATGCGTCAGTGCGCAGGACATCGTGCTGCCACAGCCTGACATGAACGAGAAGACTATGACGGTAACGGAGGCTCTGCGTACACGTCACTCTGTGCGCAGCTTTTCATCAACGCCTCTAACCATTCAGCAACTCAGCAACCTCTGTTGGGCAGCGTTCGGCATGAGTCGTGACGACAATCACCGCACCGCCCCAACGGCGATGAACCGCCAGGAGATACGCTTGTATGCCTTTACCACGGAAGGGGTGTATGAATACGATGCAAAGAACAACACATTGGTTAAGAAAGCAGATGGTGACAAGCGTAGTCTCGTGGCAGGTACAGCCAGCAGGTCACAGGACTTCGTGCTGCAAGCTCCCGTGTCTCTCGTAATGGTGATAGACCTCGACATCTTTGGCATGGACGATGAGAGGGCGAGGATGATGGGGTGCGTGGATGCAGGCAACGTGTCTGAGAACATCAACCTCTATTGTCAGGCGGCAGGACTTGCCACTGTTCCCCGTGGTACGATGGACGTAGAGGGAATAAAAAAGCTCCTCGCACTGGGCGAGAAGCAGATACCTATAATGAACAACCCTGTGGGGATGGGGTTGTAGATCTTTGGTTGTTGGTTATCGGTTTTAGGTTATTGGTTATAAGTTAATGGTTATAGGTCTGTCCACTTAACGAACCGCTAATCCTAAAGACCTACAACCCACCTAACCATAACAAACCTGCAACCTATAACCGTAACAGTCCTATTCTAGTATTGCTGACTTTTCAGATTCGTCAATCTCTACAGCTTTGAACTTATGTTTTTTGCCGTAGCTGATGCGGTAGTTGGCACCGATGCTAAACACTTTGTAGTTGGTGTATGGATTATAGGAGCGTGAAGTTTTTACATAATTCCCGAAGTGAAAATCTCTTTCGCTCCATACTTTGTAGAACGGGTTTCGTGCGCTCATGGTGAAGTGCCATTTACGGTATGCGTATGCCATGGACAGATTAAGGTCTGCGTGCGATTTCGTTTTGATACTAGCATACACATGATTTCCTGGTGTGTTAAAATCAATGCGCGCAGTAAAATTCTTTAGGTTACATGAGATGGACGTGCCATACATTAGGTCGTTTATTGTCTCAACCTGTGATATATCATCCTCTACGTGGGTATATTCTATGCCATTCATCCAGCTTAGTTTGCCATCGAACATATTTATGACGATAGATGGCGTAAAGCGGAATTTCCTGTAGCTGTTGCCATTCTTGTATGACTGTATATAGAGACTGCGTGCATTGTCAAGCGTTACAGCCTTGTAAACATGGTCTTTCTGTAGTTCGTATTCCGTCTCTATCTCGAAGCTACCCCATTTGCGGTCGCAAGAGTAGCGGACTAGCCCTCCCATAACCTTTGGCGTCTTTAGGTAAGGGTTGCCATGCAGGCGTTGATACTTGTCTATGGTTTGTTCCATGTCATTATATTGACTTTGATTAGGACGCCCAGAACCCACATTTAGTCTGCCGTTGATGGTGTGTCCTTTCTCCAAAGAAAGTCTGTAGAAGATAGATGGTGTGAAGAAAAATTTTGTATTGCTTTCGTTGCCGTTGTCTACTGTTTCCATTCTTCCTGCCATTTGTAGTGTAACCTTCAGAACTTTAGGTATAATAGTTAAATTATCACCGAGCCATAAGTTTCCATAGCCGTATCTCATCCTTGTGTTAGTCAGCTGAGTGTTGTCAATATACTGAGTCTTAATGTCATTGTATTCATAGTCGAGACTTATGCCATACACGTGTCGCTTGCCTATCTTGCGACCGTAGGTGAAAGAGGGCTTCAAAGAGTAGAAGTCCTGGTTGGTTATGGAGTTGTAGTTAATCAGTGAAGAGTAGTCTCTGCTCAGATTAATGTCGTTGTAGCTGCCTTTCAGCGCCGCACGCATGATGCTGTTCTTGGTGTTACTCTCATAATATAGCTGTGCCACAGGAGATATGTTATCACGGTGTTTCCTGTCGTATGACGCAGTAGCGTCGCTGTTGTATTCCTCCACTAAAACGGAGTTGTTTATACTGTGCGCTTTCTTCACGTATGCGGCAGCCTGGAATATGTTGTCTCTCTTTTCCGTCTTCCACTGGTGCAGGAATGCGAGCTTCCCGGTTACGGAGTTGTTACGTAGCGGTGACGGCAGTGTGTATACGTCTTTCGTCACGGTCTCGTCCTCGAAAGGCATCACAGTGGTTGACTCACTGCCTCTTTCTGGCATATAACGGCTGTATGCACCGCTAACCTGTGCATTGAGTTCAGATTTTCCTATATATTGCTTCACGTCTAAAGTTGCATTGCCCTTGCCGATGTTAACGCTGTGGTTCGCCTTGGCGTACACCGTGCCGCCATGGTCGCGGTTGATCATGATGAAGTCAATGACAGGGCCGGCACCTGGATGCCTCAGATCCTCCTCCTGATAGTAGTCAATGCGCTTGATATCTGCGGGATTGAGTGTGGAAATCTCGTCTGCCCCGACAGCCCTGCCGTTGATGCACAGCGTGGTCGACTCTCCATGTGTGGTGACAGATTCGTCAAACATGTTCACTCTGAGACCTATTACATTGAGCGTTTTCAGTGCGCTGTATCCGTCGTAGGCGTTATTCTTGTTCACTTCTGGCAGGTAAATCATCAACTTGTCGTCTTTTCTCACCATGTTCCTGCCCTTTACTACCACTTCGCCAATCATGTTCATGGCAGGTTTCAACATGATATTCAGCGGCTTTTTGTTTTCCTTTGTCACGGTGAGGTATCGTGTATCATATCCCATTAAGGAAATAATCAGCCGGGCGTTCTGCTTTGGAAACGACATGGCGAACCCACCCGTACTGTCCGTGACGGCAGCTGCGAGACGTACGCTGTCGCTGTTGAGTGCGGTGACAATAGCTCCTTGCAGAGGTTGCCGTGATTCGTCATGCACTGTTCCGGAAAGTTGAAGCGCGTCAGATGCTTGTGCGAGAGCCGTCAGTGTAGTAAGTATTGCTAGTAGTAATGTCAATATTTTTTTCATGTTGTTAAGTTTTTGATGTGACAGCAATTCCTTGGTAATATAACAGATTTGTAAATAACTATTCAAGAATCGCTGATTTCAGGCTCTCGTCCATCTCTACGTTCTGGAACTTGTGCTTCTTGCCGTAGTTGATGCGATAGTTCGCACCAATGGTGAAGACGTTGTAGTTGCTGTATGGACTGTATTGTCGTGATGATGTTATGTAGCCGCCATAGTGGTATTCCTGTTCTTTATACACTTTATAGAATGGGTTCTTCATTCCTAAGGTGAAGTGCCAATTATTATATGTGTATGTCATGGATAAGCGTAGGTTGATGGGAGTTTTGCTCCATTCGCCCATTGATATATAGCGCTGTGGGGTGGAAAGGTCCATCTTGGCAGTCATGTTTTTCGCAATATATGTGATAGAAGTACTGAACGATATGTCACTACATGAATTGTTTGGCTGAACGGCATCTCCGTAGTAATTATAGTTTGCGCTTCCTTTCCACTTCAGTTTGTTCTTTATCAAGTTAAGGGTGAGGGTGGCTGATGCGTAGGCATCGCTTTTCCAGTCAGAATTGATATAAGAGTGTACATATATGTTTCTCGTATCATCGAGATTAACGACTTTATATATTCTGTTTTTCATGTACAGATATCCTCCATATATGTTGAAACCTCCCCATTTGTCATTATGAGAGAAAGACGAAGATATCATGTAACGGTCGTCAGTGTCAAGATTCGCGTTACCTCTGAGTCTCTGGTATTTGTCAATGCCTTGTTCTGTCTCGTTGTAGTATGAGAATTCTGGCGCATAGATGTTTTTTCCAATAAAACCCATTAGAGAATTTTTGGCAGAAAGTATTGCGCTATAGTTGATGTATGGAAAAAAATAGTTTATCGTTCTTTTCTCTGTTCCATTATCAAAGAATTGTAAGCATTCAGCAAGTGCAAAATTCAGAAACAGTTTGTCTTTTATAGCTTCATAGTTATCACCTACGACAAGTGCTATCTGGTTGTTGTTAAAACTATTTGTAGTGTTCTTCTGACTTTCATTATACGTTGTTTTAAACCCGTTGTAATAGTGCTTGAACATCATATAACCTTCGTGGCGTTTTCCTATGGCGCGTGAATAGTTCAGGTCATTAAGTACGTAGTAGTATTTCTGATTGGTAGTGGAGGTTATTGGCATTATTGATACGTAATCCCTGTCATTGTCAACATTGTTATAACTGCCGTCAATGCTGTAGCTGAAATTATATTTCTTGGTTCTTGCCTCATAGTATAGTTTTATGGATGGCGAAATGTCGTCACGATGTCTGCGGTCAGATGCTGTGGTAGCGTCATCGTTGAATGCCTCCACCATGTTCTTGCCACTTATTTTGTGTTTTCTCTGTAGCAAGGCAGAAACGTTGAACTTGCTTTGTCTTTCCTTGTCACCTCCTTTATATAGGTAAGACAGCTTTAGGGCTGTACCATTATTCCTTTCTGACGATGGAAGGTTACTCACATTCTTCCAGACATCCCCCGTAGCGAATGGCATATAGGTCGTAGACAGTGTCCCCTCTTTAGGGGTGTAACGCGCGTAGTTGCCCGACAGCTGTACCTCATATTCTGATTTGCCGCTATATTGCTTCACATCCACAAGTCCGTTGCCCTTGGCAATGTTTGCATTGTGGTCCACCTTGGCATACAGCATGCCTCCATGGTCGCGGTTCTTCATGATGAAGTCTATCACGGCCTTTGCATCGGGGTGTTTGGGATCAAAAGTCTGATAGTAGTCTATACGCTTTATGTCTTGAGGGTTGAGAGTGTTGATTTCATCGGCTTTCACCTCTCTGCCATTGATGCAAAGCATGGTAGCTTTGCCCATGGTGGTGACTGTCTGGTCGAAAATGTCCACATCCAGTCCCGCTACATCTATGAGATTAAGTGTGCTGTATCCATCATATGAGTTCTTTTTGATGTTTTCTGTGGGATATATCATCAGCCTATTATCTTTCCTTATCATGTTCCTTCCGCTGACAACTACTTCGCCAATCATGTTCGCTGTAGGTTTCAGAACTACAGTTATGGGTTTATCGCTGTCTTTCTTCACTGTAATATAGCGTTTCTCATAGCCGAGCATTGATGCAACGAGTCGTACGTCCTGCCTTGCGTACTGCATCTTGAATCCGCCCAAACTGTCTGTCACCGTGTTGGCAAGGCATACGCTGTCAGAAGTCAATACGCTTACAACCGCACCAGGCAATGGCTGTTGTGTTTCGTCAAGCAGAACCCCCATTATTTTTTTTTCTGTGGCTGGCTGTTGGGCATATATAGCCAATGCTGTCAACAGGGATATTAATAAGGTTATCGTTTTGTTCATGTGTGTGTTTTGGTGATAGAAAATTAATGTTAGATAATAGGTAGGTATTCAAAATTATTTTATAAATGAAGTGTCATTCAAGCTAACCAATGCACCAACGTTCAGCGGATCGGTCTCCAGTCTCTGCTCCAAGTCTTCAAGATAGAACTCGGGCAATCCCTCGTTGAGGGATTTAATCTCATGTTTTTCCATTTTCTTTTTAGTTTATGATTCTACTCTAAAAAGTCGGACCATCCGACCATTATTAATATCGTATTA
>SAMEA104315434__coassemble_145_pt1 | contig 53771 bp, 34 predicted proteins | sample SAMEA104315434__metabat2_high_PE_014 | metagenome-assembled genome bin SAMEA104315434 (sample SAMEA104315434) | gut metagenome | biome: Monkey gut; feature: monkey-associated habitat; material: faeces | place: China | collected 2013
GTATATACTCTATGATGGAAGTCGTGGAAGTTGATACACCAGCACTTTTCACCATATTGGCAAGACGGTTATATGCCGTAGGCTGCATCACGTTTTCCGCCAACCGTCTGACAGCAAGGCGCAGGGCATGTTCGTTTTTTATGCCGTTTCTTTGTATCACGTCACCCAAGACGATTTTTTCATATAGTCCATTGAGCCAATGCCGTTTGTTCTGATAAAGCAATAATTCAGGAAAGCCTCCCCATTTGAAATACTCATTGAAGTACTGCTGCACCAAGCTCTTCTGCTTGCCATATATCCAATTGGCTTCCAAATGAATGCCATTTGCCTCCAGGAATTCGCAAAAGGAATAAGGATAGATTTTCTCGTCAAAATATCGTGCACCGAGAGTGGTGGCAATGTCACGACTAAGCATCTTGGCATTGGAGCCAGTGATGAACACCATGTACTTCTGGTTAGCCAATCTGCGTGCAAAATGCTCCCAGCCTTCGATGTTCTGAATTTCATCGAAGAATAATATCGGCTTATATGGAAACATGCTGCTGTAGGCCTGCAGAATAAGGTCAAAATCCTCTACCCCCATGCCATATAGTCTCTCGTCATCGAAGTTTATATAGACAATCTCTCTTATGTCATGTCCTGCTTGCAAGAACTGCTTTGCGCGTTGATACAGAAGATAGGACTTGCCAGCCTGACGGATGCCAACCATCACATATCGTCCATGCTCCTCAAAGTTAAACGGTCTCTGATACAGTTCTATATCTTGTATTTCGCTTTGTCCCTCCAGAATCAATGTCTTGAAAACTTCTTTCTGCATATTTGTATTCATTTGTTTCTACTGCAAAAGTACCACTTTTATTTATTAACACCAAACAAATTTGCATAAATTTATCCAGTGCCAATAGATAAATCAATACAGATTTATCCAGTGCCATTTAACAAATACATCTTTTCTTATAATACAACAGCCGTCCTGCCTCGCCCGTAATGGGTAGCAGGACGGCTGTTATTTATTCATAAGTGCGGTACGAAATCATTGAGAATTATTTTACGTCTCATTCCCTCTGAACTTCACTTTCGCTCCTGTCATGAGCCAAAAGCCAGGCTGCTCCACATTGCCAAGGTCGAAATACCTTTTCATTCCTTCCACACTCTCTTCTTCAACCACAAAGCCAATATAGGGTCACTCATCTCCAAGTGCTTGGGGGCTGTAGTCATCACCAAGTCTCTCTCCACCAAAGCTTTCTTCAATCTTGTGATATTGGCAGCTGTGCCAAGGCGATATGTATTCAATACCATACTCTGTGTAAAGCCCGTATGTACCCCATTCACCAAGGCGTGGAGGAAATTCATCTGGTAGGCAGACAGGTCTTCAGTCTGTTGAATAAACAAAGGTTCGTTAGCATCCATGAGGCGATTGACACCATAATGCAAATCCTCTGATGTTGCCTCATCCGAATTAGCAGTGCGCAACCAAACGAACCATGCCAACTGCTGTACGTAAGAAGAGTATCTATCCGTAACATGACATATCTCACGAGCCAGTTCTTCAGAGATATGCTTACCCGTAGCTTCAAACCTTTGACAGATATACTCCACCCAGTCTTCCTCTCCTATTTTATTAAGATAGAAGAAATCACCAAAGCGATAGAAAGGATAGCTTTGATTCTGGAACATCTGCTCCATCATATGTTTTTTGCTGCCATAAAGACAGTAAGTCACATGACTCTGCAACTGCCAGATGCTACGTAGCTTCTTTTGGAAGGACAAAGAGTCTGAGAAATCTCCTATTTGTTGAAACTCATCTATACATACTACTATGCGACAGCCTTTAGATTTTGCTATGACCTCTGGAAGTTTCAAAACTTCTTCTGTAGTCTGATTGCTTGCATTATATTCTAAAGAAAGAGAAAAGTCATTGAGAGGGTCTTGTCCGAAACTTATCTTTGGAACAAACCGACTCAAAAACACCTTGGTATTCTCCATCCATTCTTCCCATTTATTTGAAGTCGCCCGAACTACAGCCGTAGCAAAGGCATTGATGAAATCATTCTCTGAACGACAACCGAAAGCATCGATACGAGCAATCCTGATGTCCTCATTCTCTACTAATGAGCACACCTTATCCACTAATGAAGTCTTTCCCATACGACGAGGTGAAATCAATATAGTATTCACCCCATACATAAAGTTTGCCTTTAAACGTTCTGTCTCTTCCCGACGGTCGGTGAAAGCATCGCCTTCTACACGAACTCCAAATACAAACGGTACTTCCATATTTTTTGCCATAAGTAAGTATTCTATTAAGGGGGAGGATTTACATCCGACCATTTCACTACTGCAAAGGTAATAAAAGAAAACGTTTTTAACAACATTGTTTATAACAAAGTTGTTAAAAACAGAAAAATCTGGATATTTTTGTTCTATAAGAGTAAACAAACTTCGTTTCTTTCAAACAGTTGACAGCCGCCTTACCTCCATTTATTGAGAGGTAAAGCGGCTGTCTTTTGTTTTAGGGTGGTTCTAAAAATTAGCCTTGACAGATTTAGAGTCTATTTTCGAGGGCAAAGTGTAAGTAAGAGCAGGAGCAATGCGGGCATTGTGACTAAGCGCACTTACACTTTGCACCGAAAACAGACCTAAAGATGGCAAGACGTCAGTTCTGCCAAATAGGTAAATTTACGGTGGTAATTTTTAGAACCACCCTTTACTTATGCTCATAACCTACACTGAGCACTCATTGAGTCTTGCATCCTCAGAACTTCACTTTCGCTCCCGTCATGAGCCAGAAGCCTGGCTGCTCCACATTGCCGAGGTCATAATAGCGGTAAGAGGTGAGGTTGTTCATGGAGAGAGACAGCTCGTAGCGTGGCAGTGTCCACTGCAGCTTCACATCAAGCAGGCCGAAAGGAGAGTACGGGCGTGCTATGCCCGTGGACTTGTTGTTCTCGTATATGATGTAAGAACCCATGCGCTCCTGCCAACGGAAGGACCATGAGGCGGTGAGGTGGCTCACGATGCGATGGTCTATGCCTGCCACGAACTTATGACGCAGGTACTCCATGGCGTAGTTGGACTTGTAGAACGCTACATCGTCCTTGCGCTCCTGGTCTATGAAGGCATAGCCCAGGCGGATGCGGGTCAGTGGTGTACTGCTCCAAAGCTCACGAGGCAGGAAGTCTACGTTCACCTCATAGCCGCGGTTGTCGAGCTTGAAGTTGGCAGAGTGATACTTGTCTTCTGGTGTGTACATCACCCAGTCTATCATGTCGCTGCCCCAGTCGTAGAAGGCCGTCAGCCTTGCACTGACGCCCTTTTCGCGATATTCCGCACCGATGCGCAAGGACTGTGTCTTCTCTGGCTTCAGGTCCTTGTTGCCTTCCTGCGTGGGCGACTTGTAGAAGAGGTCGGTGAAGGTTGGCATGCGGAATGCCATGTTCCATGATGCCGTGAGTTTCCATGCCTCGGCAGGGCGGTAACTGAGGTCTACGCCTGGATAGAGACGGTAGGAGGAGTTATAGGCGGTGTTCATGTTAGCCACCACTCCCACGGATGCAGTGAAGTCCTTCAGGAGGAAATTGTGCTCCAGGAAGTAACTCACGTCCGTGCGCTGCTCGCGCTTGGTGTAGTTCTTGTCGGAGTGGCCCATGACACTGACGTACTCGCTCTCCTCCAGCGGTCTGCCGAGGTTGGTGGAGAGTATGCCCTCCTGTCTTACGTCGGCACCAAGGGCGGTGCGTCCGAGCTTCCAGTCAGTATAGGCATTGACAGAGAGTCCGTAGACATCCGTGCGGTGGAAGTTCTCGCCCGTTGCCATGCCGCGTATCAACTGGAAGTGGTCATACGACCTGTTCCAGTACACCGTAGGCACGATATGCACCATCCTGCCGCTCTTTAGTGCCGTAGCGGCATCTGCCTTGACGGCAGCGAAGTAGCGTGCGTTGCTCTCATACTGGTTGGGATATGCTGCGGAATAGAAGGTATTGGCGCCATAGCGCATGGTGTTGGCACCCAGCTGCCAGTCAAGGTTGAGATAGCTGTCGCCCTCCTTATGTGTGGGTGCGTAGCTGCCGTGATAGAATGCCTGCGACTTACGGAAATAGGAGTTGTCCGTACCGCCATCGCTCTGCTTGTAGCCGAGCGAGAGACTGTTGGTAACGTTCTTGGAACTGATGGCTCCGCGTGCCGTAGCCCCGAAGGTGCCATAGCTGCCTCCCTCCACGCCTACTGAGCCGCCAGTGCGCTCCGCTGACTTGGTAACGATGTTGATAGCACCATTAAAGGCTGATGCTCCGAACACACGTGATGCTGCGCCCTCGATAATCTCGATGCGCTGAATGTCGTCAAGTGAAACGGGGAAGTCGGCACTGAGGTGTCCCGTCTGTGGGTTGCTGATATTTACACCATTAAGAAGAATAGCAACCTGGTCATAAGTGCCTCCGCCAATAGAAATGTCCGTCTGTACTCCAAAGCCTCCGCGCTGCCGGACGTCAACGCCAAGGGCAAGTTTCAGTAAGTCATTCACACTCTCTGCAGCCGCACGGTCAATGTCGTCGCGTGTGATTACAGAGACAATCTTTGCAGACTCCGCCTGCGTCAGCGGTGCTCTTGAGCCCGTTACCACGACCTCATCGAGCTTCTGCTCCATTCGCTCCAGGCTATTGTCTGCCACCGCGGTCTCCACGCTCACGCCCTCTGCACGGGCATGTGACAGCGTAGCAACACTGAGAGTGCCTATCAGCACCTCACGTCCCAGGCAGGAGAAGAGCGCATAGCCCTTCTTTGCAAAGTGACGGAAGCAAAGCCTTTCGCAATGTTCAAAAGTTGTCTTTTGCATTGTTTGTTTGTTAATAAAGCCGCTGTCTGAAGTTATCCTGTCTATACACATCAATATTACGATCTGTAAGCAAACAGCCATACTTTGCTTACAGTTTTCATTGGCTATCATACACGCACGCAATCACTATGCTTTCGCACTGCAAAAGCATAGCAATCGCAGTGTGAAAGGGCATCAATCGCAGTGCGATATGGCAGCTTTCAAATTGTAAGTTGGTGCATATTCCTCACCTCTTCAGTCAGCAGGCTTTTCGTTAATAAATAAAAAAGCCGGCTACCACTCTCGGTAACCGGCTGCAAAGGTAGTAAATTTTTCTTAATGCATAGTGCATGACGCATGTTTTTTGCATCGTTGCGGGCATTTTTGGGGGGGTCATCCGACATTTCGAGTGACAAGTCTCAGAAATGGATGCGATAATATAGAATAGGGGCTTGTCCCTATCTCCTCGTTGACCCATGCTCTGCCCCTGTAAGAGGCTAATAGCTTAGCGTAGGGGCTTGCCCCTATGCTGGGCTATAAGCCCCTTACAGGGGCGGATTGTCATTATATTCATCACCCCAAATTCCTAAAGAATCATTTTTTTGCGATTCCCCATATCCGCAGCGAAGGGCGTGAACCCAGGGAATTAATGCATTACTCATCCTTTGCTTTCTGTGCATCTTTCTTCAACGCTGCGGCGAACTCACGCGGCGTGATGCTCACTGGTTCCACCATGAACTCGGGGCGGTTGAAGGAGCGATAGAGCATGGTGTAACGCTCTGGATCCTCCTGCGGCACCTCGAACGCCTTATGGCAATGCCCCTGCTTATCGAAGTAAGAGATATACGGACGCGTAAAACTGCCATCATCCCTGCGCGACTCGGTCATTATCCACCTGCCGTTGCTGGAGAATGAAGGGTAACTCTCTGCCATAGGGCTGTTGAGCTCTTTCAATGGCGATGCCTTTCCCGTCTGCAGATCGAGCAGATATATGTCAGCCTCGCTGTGCCATATATGGAAGCAACCGTAATCGCCAAGGGCGAAGACCATGTATCTGCCATCGGGGGAGAGGCGAGGCAGAGTGGCACTCCTGCCCTCTGCTGCTGCGTCATACACCATACGGGGCGCACCGAAGCGGTGGTTCTTCACGTCAAAGTCGCGGGCATAGATGCTGTATTTTATCTCCTTATAGCGTCGTGACATCTCCGCTTCCTCCGAGAGGGAGTCATCTTTCAGTTGGAAGTCTGCCACACAGTAGTAGAGTGTCTTGCCGTCAGCACTCCAGGCTGGGAACACCTCAAGCTGCGTAGGTGAATTGCTGATGTTGCTCACCGTGTTCTTATCCACGTCATAGAGTATCAGGTCCGAGGCAAAGTCCATCACCTCTATCTTTCCTTTGTCCTTGGTAAGGAACATCTGGCGCGTCTTGTTGGTGGAGAATGCTACGAGGTTTGCCGACGGATGCCATGCGGGATATACGCCAGAAGATATGGTGCTGTCGGTCTTCATGTCCACTTTGGTCAGCTTTCCGCCGTTCACTATCACCGTGCCGCCATACGCCTGGCGTGCGTGGAAGAGCATGTGTGAGGTTTTGTAGTTCTGATATGAATGGCAGTTTATGCACTGTCCGTCCTTCTCCGTCTGCATCAGTCGGTTGTTATAGATGTCGCTCTCATCAAAGGACGTAAGGTCACGCTGCACTATGGCGAGGTCCTCATACGCCACATAGGATGGCTGTATGAGTCGGTAAGAGAGGTACTGGTCTATCGGCTCCACCGCCACATTGATGGCGAAGGGCTTCCATGCGGTCCACTCGCCATCCTTTTCGGTGAAGACTTCCACCGTGATGCTCTTTCCCTTGGCCGCATCGCGCAATTGCTCCCACTCCTTTGGGGCTATGATAACCTTGTTGCCCTCGCCATAGGTGAATGACTCATCGCCTGCCGTGAACCGTGCCACTATGCCGTCGCAGTCCTTCACCATGAAGTTCAGCGGACAGATGTTTGACGGTACGGTGACATTGGTGTAGTCAGGGAATATCCCTGGCAGCGCACCACCGCTATTTGCCCCTTCGGGCACTGACGGACTGCCGCACGATACGAGCGCCACGATGAGCAGCAGTGTTATGTTTCTTAATATTTTATTCATCTATCAATATTTTTTAGGCATATGTGTGTGGAGTAAAACATTTAGTCAGAATAGCATGCAAGCAACTAAATAACTAAACAAGCAACCAACTAAACAACTAAACAACCAAACAACTAAACAACTCTTAATAATACTGCGATGTGCGATTGAAGTAGTACACCCACCAGAAGGTGTTGCCATATTCTGCCATGGTATTCTCCGCTATCGCCTGCTCGTCCATGCCAGTACTGCCAAGCTGCTGCACGTTCTGCATGAAGGCATTGTAGCGGTCTATCACCTTCTCTTTGTTGAAGGTGATGCCATACTGTGCAGGGTTGGGTGCCGACTGCGGTTCGAGACATCCATACATATAGGCTGCTTGCTGGTACACAATGGGCACCTCGCGCCCTTTGTGCGATGCCATATAGGCGAGATACTGCGGCCAGAAAGTCTGTATATCCTTAGACATCATGGCGTAAACCAGTGATACCTCCCTTACGTAAGGTGTGCCTGGCTCGTGCATATTGGCGTAGTAGTTGAGGATAAACTTCTCACACAGTGACTCGTCCGTGCAGGCTTCCTGCTGCATATACTTGTAAAGCTCGCTGCACTTCATGAGTTCGGGGTATGTGGCCACGAGCTTATGGTTGCGCAAGGCAGGACGGTAACGCTCCGCCCAATCAGCGTAATACATGGTGCGGCTGAGCATATCAATATACTTACGGGCTGCTTCGTAGTCGCCCGTGACAAGCGATACCTGCACGAGAACTTTGAGACTCGCCACACTAAGGCCGTATTCCACAGTGTTTTCCACACACCAGCGGTGGGCGAAGTTCATCATGCCATGGTGCATATATATCAACGGACCAGCGGTATTGACGATACGAACACGCAGTGAGTCATCGGTCAGAGGCTCCACACCTGCATCATCATAGTCATAAATGCTGTTGCCAATGTCACCCGTATTAAAGAGGGCCACGTTCTTTAGCATTATCATCTCGCGTGTCAGCTTGCCCTTCACCTGACTGGCATCATAGAGCAGGTCGTCCCATCTGCCCTCGTCTGCAGCACGATATGCCTTGCATTCCGCATGATAGTTCACGTCATTGAAGTCTTTTTTCTCCAAGACAGTGACAGCGAAGACTGCCAGCAGCACGTATGCCGCAGTCATTCCGCCGAGCCATTTGCCCTTTGGCTCCTTCAACCTGCGGAACAACGGCATGACGAGCAGTGAGGCGCACGCTACATAAAGTGGCCATTCACGCTCTGGAGAGGTGAACGCACTGAACTCGAAATGAGGGAATCCCACGGTGAACACCTCATCGGGGCGCAGCGTGGTGTACAGTTTGCTGAAGAGTAATGGTGACAGCACTGCTCCTGCTGCGGCGATGCCTGCGGCTATCCACCGGCGGGTGACGATGGCTACGATGAGTATGCAGAGCAGTGCAAGGGGGGAATAGAAGCCTGTCAAAGGATAGGCGGCGGCAGCAAGAAGGCTGCCTATGAGGGACAGACGCTCCAGACGTGACGCCCAGAGGAGGAGAGCCACGGAGAGGACGCCAAGTGTTTCGCGGAAGTAATAGCCTGGCTGCTTGAGATAATAAAGCCAGTAGCCGAGGTCAATGTCGCTTACCAACAGTGCGATGACGGGCACAAGGAGCAGGGGCGACAGCCCGTCTGCCACGCTGTATGCCTTCTTTAGCACAAAGAAAATGCACGCCCACAGCAGGGCGAGCACGCTACTACCGAGCCATGGCACATAGAACAGCTGCGTGAACCACCGTCCGCCCCACTCTAACAGTCCACCAGGACGGCACATACATTCACGGAAAAACTCTGTTCCGCTCATGAAGACGGAATGCATCTGCGCCATGAAGAGCACATCGCCATTGCGCATCTGAAGGTAATAGATGCTCACTGCAAGCAGGAACACCACTGCCGACAGCGGGAACAACATGTGCCAACGGACGGTTTTCTTTATTTCTTCACTCATTGTCTTAGGTATGTATCTCCAGTATCATCACCTTTCTGGGTGACATACGTATAGGTTTCGTTATATTTACGTGTCGTTTTGTCAATACGTTATACGCCTCTGCCACACCGTGCAGCACTTCTTCATAGTGCCGCGGCAGGAACATGGCAGCATGGTTGCAACCGTTGGCTATGGTCAACACGGTGCTCTCATCACTCTGCCTCACAAGAACATATACGCCACCATACGGCAGGAACTGTCTGGTTGTGCCCTCGGCTACCGCCTTGCAGCCCTTCCTCCAGTGCAGCAGGCGGCGCAACCAGCGGAACATGTCGTTCTCTTCTGCCGTGCGCCCCTCCGGGGTGAAGGCGTTACGGCTGTCACGGGGCATCCCGCCAGGGAATGGCAGGCGTACATAGCCATCGTTCTTCTGCGTTGTGCCGCTCATCAGAACCTCCGTGCCATAATACAGCTGCGGTATTCGCGGCACTGTCATTAGCAAGGCGAGAGCGCGTTTCAAGCTCTCCTTGAGCCGTCTTTGTACTATCAAAGAACAGGTGTCGTAGTCTGCAAGGTAACGGTTTACGTCATGATTGTCGAGAAAGGCGAGCACCATCTGCGGATTCTTGTAGAGGTAGTCATAGCAGAGGGCGTCATGGATGCGGTTCATGCCGCTCCACGGTTCGTCGCTATCCTCGCACTTGGAGTGGTTGAAGGCCTCGAAGAGGGCGAAGTCCATGGTGCTGTCGAGCTCTCCCTCCTGCCATTTAGCAGAGAAGGCGGTGTCTGACACCCACGTTTCTCCCACCACCTTGAACCACGGATACTCTCGGTGCAGGTCGCGGAGCCACTGCTGCATGGCATCCTTGTCGGTATAAGGAAAGGTGTCCATGCGTATGGCGTCTATGCCTGCGGTCTCTATCCACCATAAGGTCATCTGCGTAAGGTAACGCAGGAGGTGTGGATTACGCAGATTGAGGTCGGGCATGGTCTTGACGAACCATCCCTCCACGGTCTGCCTCTTGTCCACCTCGGCAGCGTAGGGGTCTACGGTCGGAGTGAGTCTGTAATTGGTCTGGAGATACTTCTCGTTCACAGGCGGCAGTTGTCCGTTCGTCACATCGGCATCGCCCAGCCACTCACGGTGATTGAACCAGTCTGCCATCGGCGGTTGCGCAAGCCACGGATGGGCGGAGCCACAGTGGTTGAAGACCATATCCATCACTACCTTCAGCCCCTGGCGGTGCGCCTTCTGCACCATATCTATATAGTCGGAGAGAGTGCCGAAGCGGCTGTCGATGGCGTAGAAGTCGGTTATGGCATAGCCATGGTAACTGCTCTGACGCTGCGTCTCAGGCATGTTGTTCTGTAAAACGGGCGTGGTCCACACAGCTGTCACGCCGAGGTCACTGAGGTATGGAAGTTTCTCTGTTATGCCCTTGATGTCGCCTCCCGCCCTGCCAGAGGGACAGAAGCGGTGCCACTCACGACTTTTGATGTCGCTCTCGCTGTCACTCGCCACCGCCTCCTCACTGCGGGCGAAGCGGTCGGGCATGAGGAGATATACCACATCCTTGGCTGAGAGGCTATCCCACACTCCCTCCCTGCGCTGCCGGGGGGCTATGACGTATGGAATATCAATGCTGTCGGATTCATTCTTGACACGCAGCATCACCATTCCAGCATCGCAGCCGTGCAGGTCGAGGGTAGCGAAGAGATAGCGTCCGCCCGATGGGCGCATCACCTTGGTGACGTGGACGTGAGGATTTGAAACGCTGATTACGGCTCTTTCCATCCCCTCGCCCGTCAGCATCAGCTGAAAGGTGGTGTCTGCCATGCCCGAAAACCATGACGGTGGGTCTATACGCTCTATCTTCATCGGCCGCTCTGTATTACCATCTCGGCGATGTCATCGCAGAAACGGTGGTCTGCTAACATGGTTTCTATATCGAGGTGCATGCGGTATCGCCAGTAATGATGTGGGTTAGCAGGGATGTTTATGCGCTCCGCATTAGCGTCGGGCAGCCTAAGCTCCTCGCTGACAGCGAGCCAGTCCTGAAGGGAGAGCACACAGAGCATGGAGGCTGACTGAAGGTTGCGCAGCATGATGTCGCGCGCCAGCCATGCTGGCAGCGGATGCGGTGCGGCATCATGACGACCAAGGACGGTGGAATAGTACTGCTGTGCGCGCTCCATATCTTCGTCCCACCACATGCGGAGGGTTGGCATGTCGTGGCTGTCGATGGTGCACACACTGCGATATGGGTAACATTCCGGTCTGCCAAACTGACGTCCCATCTCCTTTGGCATGGACTGTACTTCAAGGGAGAGGATGCGCAGCTCGTCGAGCACTGTGGGTACGCAGTCGGGTATCATGCCGAGGTCCTCAGCGCAGACAAGCATACGGGTGGCTTCCACAAGGCGCGGCAGCTTCTTCATGGCCTCCTTGTACCAGTACTGCGTATTACGACGGTAATAGTAGTCGTCATAAAGGCGGTTAAAGGCGTTGCGGTCGCTGTCGCTGAGCAACACCTTATATATATATGCGTGCTGTGCCGCTATGCGAGGATGATAGAGTTCGGGGTTCTTATGGTCACGAAGGAAGAGTACATTACTTATCAGTGTGTACAGACCGTCACGCAGATTGGCATCCGTTACCTTTGCCTCTACCTTGCGCTGGGTGTCATATTCCTCCTTCATGAGGTAGAGCCCATCCTTGTAAGGCGTTAGATATGTGTCGCGTACCATCTCCGCCTGCTCACCGCCAAAGATGTCTTCGAGTATCTCCTTGGTGATGTAAGGACGGGTGAAGCGCCCTTTGCGGAAATGAAGTCCGTAGGCTTCTATCTCCTCTGGGGTCAGTCCGAGGGCTGGCTGGAACTGACCGAGCAGACCGTGGACGGCATCTGACGGTATCTCCCATATACGGAAGAAGCCCAGTACATGGTCTATGCGATAGGCATCGAAATACTTCTGCATGTTCTGGAAGCGGCGCACCCACCAGAGGCAGTCGTCTTTCAGCATCTCGTCCCAGTTGTATGTAGGGAAGCCCCAGTTCTGTCCGTTGATGGAGAAGTCGTCAGGCGGTGCTCCTGCCTGTCCGTTAAGGTTGAAATAGCGTGGCTCCTGCCATACGTCGCAGCCCTTGCGGTTCACGCCTATCGGTATGTCGCCCTTCAATATCACGTTCTTCTCGCGGGCATACTCGTGCGCTGCCTTCATCTGCACGGCGAGGACGTACTGTACATAATAATAGAATGCCACCTGGCGGTATGCTTTGGTGCGCGGATTAACGAGCTGTTCACGGTCTGACTCATTCCACTGCTCGTTGCCCTTCCACTGTGAGAAGTCGGCTGTTCCGTTCTCATCACGCAGGTAGCTGTACTGTGCGTATGGCACAAGCCAGTGCTCCTCTTCGGCAAACCATTTGCGGAAGTCGGGTGACGACAGTACGCTCCTGCCCTCCTGAGCGAAGAGCAGTCTGAGATATTTCCACTTGGCTGCTGTCATTCGCTCATAGTCTATCTGCGGCAGGGCGTTGAGCTCCTTGCGCTCCTGCTCCATTTGCTCCGCCTCAGCAGTGTCTGCAAGGGGCGGAAGCTGGCGGAAGTCCACATACTGAGGGTGCAGGGCGAAGATGCTGATGCAGGAGTAAGGGTATGAGTCAGTCCATGTATGGGTGATGGTGGTATCGTTTATCGGCAGCACCTGCAGCAGTCGCTGCTTGGTATAGGCTATCCAGTCTATCATACGGCAAAGGTCGCCAAAGTCGCCTACGCCGAAACTGCCGCTCGTCCTCAGCGAGAAGACGGGGACGAGAGTGCCCGCCTTACGTACGTTCCATATTTCGAAGAATGCCTGCGACAGCTCATGTTCTATGATTTCGCCGCGCCTCATGCGTGGCATCACTATCTTTCTGTTCGCTCCTGTCTCCCACATCGGCTCGTCGAGGGGGTCGCTGTCTTTCACGGCTACAAACTTATACTCTAACTCCTCGCCCGCTGCATACTCGGCATCGATGTCACATATCCACTCGTTTGGTGCCTGCTCCACGCATGGTATGCCGCGGTCAATGTACCATTCGCCCATAATGGGGTGTGCGCCCACTACCACAAGGTGCTCATAACCACGCAACTGCGGAGCACGAACCTTCAGTCGCAGCACTGCCGGGTTGCTGCGGCGGTATGCCTTCTTATGCTCTCGGCGGTTGATACACTGGGTGTATGCTGAGGTGTAGAGATAGGTATCATGAGGTATGTCTATCCAGTTGTCATAGGCGGTGTACTGCTTCAGACCTGTCTGGGCTATGTCAAGGCGGTGAGCCTGGGTGCTCCATTCGGTACGTAACACCTCGTTAAGGCGCACTACGGAGTAGTAATAGTCAACGGTCTCCATGCCCATAGGCTCCAGTCGAAGCTCATAGCGCCAGCAGCCCTCGCTGCATTGCGTCATCTTGTATGACTGCACCGTTCCTTGCGGCATCTTTATATTGACATATAGCTCGTCTGCAAAAGACGTGATATAAGGTACATTGAATTGGATTAGCATAGTAGTGATTTAGTGGTTTGGTTGTTTAGTTGTCTGGTTGTATGGTTATGTTGGTGTATAGTTACAGTTAGCATAAGCGATAACCAACCACAAAGTTAGTAAAAATTCAGCTAACTACAAACAAATCGCACGGAATTATGCTTTTCAACAGACCAAAAACCTACAACCGATAACCATCAAACACATACAAAAAAAAGCGGTAAACCCGTTAAAAGGTTTACCGCTTGTAGTTATTACTAATACTTGATACTAATCAGAATTAGCCGAGATGAATAGCCTCGTTAGGGCATACATCAGCGCAAGTACCGCACTCTGTGCAAACATCAGGGTTGATTGAGTAGATCTCGCCCTCTGAGATAGCCTCTGAAGGACACTCTGAAATACATGTACCACATGCGATACAGTCGTTATTGATTACGTAAGCCATAGTTGTAAATTTATATGTTTATAATGTTTTTGTAAAAGTCTTGTTACTTCGTTTTCGTAGTGCAAAGGTAGGAATTTATTTTGAAAGTACCTACTATTAGGTAGACTTTTTGTGTTAAAATTTGTTTTACACCACTTTTTCGTGGTATTTATACCGTTTTCAAGCAATTTATATGCTTTTACAACGTTATTATATTTAGTTTACATACTAATATATATGCATAGAATATATTCACTATTTCTCGTTATACTCATGGCGGTATCTACCGCCAGTGCGCAGGAGAAGCGCGTGCAGAACCGTCCGTATACCGACCTGCGCCAGTTCCACCTCGGCATCGTGGTGGGCACACACATGCAGGACCTGGAGCTGGATAACGTCGGTCCACAGACCATCACGGCACCCGACGGCACTGTGATTGACGCCAATGTCAGCGTGGACCAGCATAACTGGGAGCCAGGATTCAATGTCGGAGTGCTCGGAGAACTAAGGATGAATGAATACTTTGCATTCCGCATGGCTCCGCAACTGTATTTCGGTACACGTAACATCGCTTTTCGTAACTTCAACGCTGACACGCAGCGCGGTGAACAGATGGAGACGAGGGAGAGCGTGAAGACGGTGTATGTAGGTGGAAACTTCGACTTTATTTATGCCGCACAGCGTTTCAACAATCACCGTCCGTACCTCATGATGGGTATTGCTCCTATGATGAATCTATCAACAGGCTCCAGCGACTACATACGTCTGAAGAAGTCAGACGTATTCTTTGAGGTGGGACTGGGATGCGACCTCTACCTGCCTTTCTTCAAGCTGCGACCAGAACTGAAGTTCATGTACGGACTGAGCGACTGTCTTGATACATCATATATCAACACCATGAACAACAACACGGCACTGCCCTACGCCAAGTCTATAAGCAAGGCACACAGCAAGATGATTGTTCTATCATTCTATTTTGAATGACTTTTATACATATACGACAAAAAGAATCGGCAACCGATACGCATGTTACGTATTGGTTGCCGATTCTTTTTGTCTTGCACAGTCAGCGTTCTTGAGATACAAGAACACTGACTGTGATGTCATTACTTTACAAGAACAGCCTTGTTGTTCATGATGAACACACCGTGGCGCGGTGTCTTCACTGGCTGGCCAAGGATGTTATAGATGCGTGAGTCAGCACTTCCGGCGCTGCTTTCGTTCACGTTCTCAATGCCTGTAGCTACATTGAGAATCTCTGACATGGCAGAGAGAGCACCGTTCTCGTTAACTGACTGAACTCCTACCTTGTCGCCTAATGCTGCCTGGTATGTGGTAGCGGTGGTGAAAGCAGCTGGCTTGCCGTTGACAGTTACTACATAGCTGATGGCGTATGGGTCTGCCTGCCATGTTACGGTGTTGCCTTCCTGCTGCAATACGGGCACTGCGGTCTTCTCAACCACCTCCATAGGGTTCCATACTCCCGTAGATGCGCTGGTGCCATCGCCTGCCATCACGTTCTGGATGGTGTACTGCGCCACTTCGTCTGCTGTGAGATAGTTCTTCGCCTTACCTGTGATGGTCTCGCCGTTAGAGGTGTAATAATAGTCTTCTATTGACTTCTCTGACAGTGCATAGCCCTTCTTGTCCACTATGTCATATACCGCCCAGAGTTTAGGGAGACCTCCCATCGTAGGATACCAGTAGCCATCGTATGGCTTTACCTCCATCTTGGTATGCAGGAATACGGTCATTGGCTTTTCGTGCCATGGGCGACCGAGGTACACCTGATAGTCTTCTGGATTGCTGGTGTAGGTGGTGGTGATAGTGGTATTGTTGAATACGTATCCCCAGCGTGTATTCTCTGGATGGTTAGGGGCAACGATGAAGCCACCGCTCTTGCGGTTGATGTTCAGCGTACAGTTCTCAAACCATACGTCACCAGAACCATATATGAAGTCTACACCGCCCTCTATGATGGAGTTATAGAAGAACTGACGGTTGTAGGTACCGTTACTCTTGTACGTATCCTGATATGAACGGGCGTTGATTTCATCAAATACGGCACGGTCTGAGGTGATGTTCATGCACAGTGCCTGCGGTCCTTCCATGCCCTTGATGGTCCAGTTCTCGTTGTCAAGAGTGATGCCCTGCATGTAGAAGTCAGTGGCATTGTCTTGTACTTCGAGTGTTGCGCCTGCATTGACGTGGTACCATACGCGTGACGGGTCACTGCAACTGCCGTCCATACGGTCGGTAGCGATGGTCACCTTGTCGGCAGCTTGACCTATAAGGTGTATGTTCGGCTTGTTGACATATACCAGTCGGCAGTCGTCATAGTCGTTCTTTCCGCCAGGGATGCGCTCTGTCGGTGCGCTGGTTCCCGTCTGCGAGGTTGTGAAACGCGTGCCGTAGCTGGAGTTGAACGATGTGTTAGGGTCGTTGTAATAGCCCTCCTTTACATATATAAGGTATGGAGCGGTGGCATTAGCTGGTGCATCATCTATAGCATCCTGTATGTAACGGTACTGCTTTGGCATGGTCTCCGTAGCGGCAATGCTCTCTCCCTGCTTTAGGTCGAGGTTTTTGTCTACTACGGCATCGAAGATACGAGCCTCGGGCTTCTGTCTGTCCATCACGGTGAAGGTGAGAGTCTGCGCTGCGGCTGCGTTGCCTGAGCGGTCTGATACGTAGCCGGCAGGAAGCACGAAGGCGTATGTTCTGCCGTATTCAAGTCCTACATAGTTGAAGGTTACGCTACGGGTGTTCCATGTTGCGGTGAGAGGCTTGCCGTCAAGTGTTGCCTCCGCCATGGCTGTACCCTTCTGAATGCGCTCGTTGTAAGAGATGGTGATGCTGCCAGATGCGCTCACTCCCTTAGCTCCGTCTGCCGGAAGGGTGGCGGTTACCTCTGGTGCTACATCGTCTGCAACGGTCGCTGCCGTGCCGAGTACGTAGACATTGCCGAGTCCTGACTCTGAATGAGCAGTGTATTTCAGTCCGTCGAAGGTGTTGTCGAAAGTGTAAGAAGATGAGAGAAGGTCGTCGCCTATGCCGCAGATGCGTACATATACAAGTGGCTGTTCTGCTGCCTCTGCTGGCAGAGTGAACTCTACAGACTTCTTGATGTTTGCAGTCATCTCCCACTCTGCTCCTGCTATGTCGGTGAAAACAGTGCCATCGAGTGAGTATTGTGCCTTGTAGTTCTTGGTAGCGGCATTCTTCGCTGCCATGTCAGCACTGAAGGTGACGGCAGAGAAGCCCTTGGTAGAGAACTGATACTGCCATGCTATATCGCGGGTGTCATAGCCGTTCTGGTACAGTCCGTTGATGCCTGCCATCACAACGCCCTCTCTGTTTCGAACTACTGGTGTGCCGGTAGACTGTGAATAAGCTGGTGTGCCGTCTGACTGACGCACTACCGCAGCCTGAGCATTACGATTTGCATCCCATGCAAGGTCGGCAGGGAAAGGGTAGTTCTTTGTGGTCTCATAAGCATAAGACTGCGTTGCTGACGCGTCAAATACTGCAACGAAGTCCTGTACCTCATAATTGGCAGTGAGATTCATGTCAGAATTTACAGTAACGGTGCGTGTTGCTGATGTGCCAGCATTCTCCCCACCGTCTGTCCACTGCATGAACTTCATGATACGTGATTCCTCTGCCGTTGCAGTAACCTTTGTTCCTGCTTCGTACTTACCATCATGGTCATTCGGACTGAGGGTGATAGAGCCTACCGATAGTTCGGCATCGTTGGTACATGTGGTTGTTACGGTATATACAGGTATTGCCTCAAAGACAGCGGTAACGGTTTTGTTGTCGTCCATCTTCACGGTGTACTTCTCTGATGTGGCAGCGGTCTTGCCATCAACCTGCCACTCTTTGAACTTGTAACCGAAGTTGCGCTGTGCAGACAGTTCCACTTCCGTGCCCTCCTTGTAAGCGTCCATCTCTGGATCTGTACTTACCGTGCCTGCCTCTGCTGGACTAACAGCGGTGGTAAGGGAGAACTTAGTGGTCTGCTGTATGGTGCCCTGCAGCTTGCCCTCTATCACTATGTCGTTGATACCTACATTCTTGTTATTGCCAAGTCCTACTACTGATATAGCGAGTTTCAACGGATTAGTGGCATCTGCTGACACTCCGTTGATGTCAGAAGCAAAGGTTTTGAGTTCAAGTCCCTTGCCAGAGCGGTTCACTCCCGCATTCTCGCAGATAGTGGCACTGCCTGTACCGCTGAGCACTGCGGTGATATTGCCACCGTCTGTGCCGTAGCGTGCAGCCTGGAATGTAACCTTTGTAGGCAGGAAGACAACGCCTTCCTCTGGTATTAGAGTAAATGTCACGGTGTTACCCTCCACTGCTGATGATGGCAGTGATGCACCTGTGGCATTGGCTATCTTTGTCTGCTTCTTGCCATTGTCGGTGCTTCCGCTCCATGTGCAGCCGCCATTCTTGCTTACTGTGAGCAGAGAACCGTATGAAACGGTCTTGCCGGTGAAGCCTACTGTCATCTCTTCTGGCGCGAAGACAGGGTCTGCGTCTGCCAATGTGTATGATACCGTACCATCATAATTTATTGCCTGACCGCCAGCCTTTGTTGCTGTGCCATGGATTGTCATATCAGAGACGCAGAGGTACTTGCCACTTGCCTCGGCATTCTGACCGTTATACCAAGGGTAGAGACGCACATAGAGTGACTGTCCCTCTTCTATCTTGGCAACGACAGGGCATTCTATCAAGGTTGGTACATTATTAGTGAGGTTTACCTTTTCACTGATGAGAACGGGATTAGAGAAGTCTTTGTTTGTGCTGTAATAGGCATGATAGCTCACTGCGGAGCCTCCTCTGCCTGCAACGTAATATGATATCTTGTCGGCAGCATACTCATAGTCTGCTGGACAGGTTATCTTGAATTCTGCATATCGTGTTGACACCTCGTCAATCTCCTGCACTCCCCACTTGCCTGTCGGCGTGGTGAGGAGCTGCATGGTGCGCGCTGCATCGTCAGTGCCTATAGTTCCGTACTGCTGCACCTTGAGTTCTGAGAGCGTCTGGTCGGCAGCGGTGAGCAGACTGCTCTTTTCTGCTGCGCCATTGGCGGTAAGCTTCCATACGGCAGATGCCTCTTCGCCTCCTGCAAGGCTGATGGTCTCAGCCTTCAGCGGCAGTGTTGAAGTCTGCGAACCTGCCGTAGCGGTGAGTGTTCCGTTGATTACGCCAGTACCGTTAAGGGCTGCCTTCACGTATATTGTGCTTATAACACTGCTGCCACTGCATGGTATAGTGACGCTGTTAGCATAATTCTGCTTGTCGATTGATACGAGGAAACCTCCATCTGCAGTAATGGTCATGTCGTTACCGCTCTGCAATCCGAAAGCGGAAACATTGAATTCCTTCACAACTGACTGTCCCTGGTATGCCTTTCCGAGGTCGCCCGACGTGGGATTAAATGTTATCTCGGAAGAAACTATCACGTCCTTAGCGAGCTCTTCGAGCACTGCCTTCTTCTTAGGGTCGCTCTCTGATGCTGCTTGCGCCTTGAGTTGCTGGGCGAACTCACGTGCTATGAGTGTGGCACCGAGTATGCCCGGGTGGGTAGAGTCATCGTTACAGAAGAGGTTGCTGGTGCAGTATGCGGCACCATAGCTTACATACAGCTTTGCGGTGAGCTTGGTAAGGTCGATGAATGGCACGTCGTCAAACTCGGCAGCCACGTTTTTTGCCTGTGCTACATAGTCGTATGTGTCGTCACTCTCCGCCACCTTGTTGCCCGTGGTGAGTGACTTTCCGTTACAGATAGTGAAGCTGTCGCCAAGGTCATGCTGTCCGTTGCGGCGGATAGACTTCTCGTCTGAGGTGAAATACTTACGGCATATCGGTCCTACCACTATCGGAGTGACCCCCATTGCCTTTGCTTCGGTGATGTACTTACGTATATATTCCTTATAAGTACCGCTGGCGGTAGTGCCGCGATAGTCTGTGGTGGCAGCCTTGTCGGCATCTCCATTGGCTGTATAATACTGCTTTACGACATCGCCATCGGCTCCTCCGTTTTTCTCATCGTTATGAGCGAACTGTATGAGGAGATAGTCTCCCGGCTGCATCTCGTCGCTGCCTCCCTTTACGAGTGTAGGCCAATACGCTGCCTCCTTATAGAAGGACTTACTGGATGCGCCCGACTTGCCACGGTTATTCACCGTGACATTGTCTACATTGAAGAACTGCTGCAGCATCTGCGCCCATCCCCTCTTGTCGGTGGAACCATCCGTAGAATAGTTCGCCATGGTGGAATCGCCGATGGTGTGCAACTTCTTCTTTGCCTCTGCCGACACCGTTCCAACGAGGAAGGCTATGAGGAGCAGCGACAATTGTTTGAAAAAGTTTCTGTCCATGTTAAATAGTTAATTGATTGATAGATTAGTTTTCAGTCGCAAAGTTACGCACTTTTCTTTTATATCTGGTTTAATATATATTCAATTAAGGTGTACTTTTATCGCAGTACAGGGGGTAATTTTGCGTCACCGCATTCTATTTTCTGCGGTTTCATCGAATATTAACACGTTTATAACACACAAATCTATTATCGACTTGCGCCCGAATGCGGAGCAATCAAATACCTATAACAAGTGTTAAAAAAAAAGAAACTTATACCAATTAATTCGCTTTTTACTACCTTTGCACATGAATAGTGATTCTATTCACAAATCATTTATCAACAAACATTATAAAAACATTTATCGAATCATTATGAAAAAGGATTACACTTTGAATCAGAAACAGTATCAAGCACCCGAGATGCAAGTGATTAAAATGGAAAACAATGTACAACTGTTGGCTGGAACGCAAACTGGCGGCGAAGGTGAAGTTCCAGGCTTAGACGATGTTCGTGGTAGCGCAATAGACTTTGGCGAAGAGGAATAAATGGCAGAAACAGACAGTTTGAGAACTATGATAGATGTTATTTCCGCAAAAAATCTATCATATCTATCATAATATCACGAAACTCTCTGTATCATAATCAATTAGAGCATGACATTTAGAAAAAAGGAAATATCATAACTATCATGCATCTATCATTGTCTGCTCTGAAAACATCATGCACTCGTCTCCCTGCAATGCATGGCATGAACAAAAAAAGGGCTTTCTATAGACAACGCCACAGTAAAACAGAAACGGCTTGACAACGTGTAACACATTGTCAAGCTGTTTTGTTTCTTTCTCGTCTAAGCTATTACTTGGTAACGACACGACGCTCAGCGATACGAGCCTTCTTACCAGTAAGATTACGGAGGTAGTAGAGCTTAGCGCGACGTACCTTACCGTGCTTGTTGACCTCGATAGAATCGATGCTTGGTGACTCAATAGGGAAGATACGCTCAACACCTACAGTACCTGACATCTTGCGAACGGTGAAACGCTTCTTCTCTCCGTGACCAGAGATCTTGATAACTACACCGCGGTAGAGCTGGATACGCTCCTTTGAACCCTCGATAATTTTGTAAGCGACTGTTACAGTGTCACCAGCCTTGAAGTCTGGGTGCTGCTTGCCGGTTGCAAATGCTTCTTCAGCAACTTTGATTAAATCCATTTTGTTTTTTAGATATTTAAATTGTTGTTATCGTTCGAATGCAACATAACAAGTGTTCTCTACGTGCCTTGCTTTTCTGTTTCAGCAAAGCCTTGCCATAGGTTACATCGGAAAGCGAGTGCAAAGGTACTACTTTTTCTTCACATGGCAAAGTTTTTTCTCGCTTTTCTTTATGTAACAGTCTCTTTTTCTTGTGAATAACGAAGAACGAAGAGTTGCTGGTGCAGAAATAATCCGCGACACATAAGCCAACCATTCTACGAAGGATTATCAGGGTAGTTCTAAAAATTACCTTTTTAACTTTTATTTTCTCTCATACATTGATCATCAATCTTCCATTCTGCAACCGTTCCTGTCTCCGAAGAAATGTTTACGCCAACCTTATATATTATTTTACCCGATGCCAAGAACTCATTAGCATAGCCCATATCATCTATCTGTTTTAGTGCTACCTCTGCTGAGCCATCAAGTTTAAATTCAAATATATAGACATATTTTTGAGTTTCTATGCAACAGTCGAGGCGACCGTAGCTCTGCTCCTTTTCGATATAAGTGATATAACAACTTGCGATACGGAAGATGAGATATAGCGTATAAGTAAAATACCGTTCTTTCTCTGTTTCATTCTCTTTACGGCGAGCTGTATATGGAATACTTGCCAAGAATGAAGTAAGAAGATTCTCAAACTTCTCCAACTCACCATGTTTTAGGGCGATAACCGCACTACGTACCCATGAGCCAGTATCTTCCTTAGTTGCAAGATAGCTGTTGGCTGTCATCGTGACAAACCCCTTCTTAACCTCATCATTTGGAAAATCAAGCAAGTAAGTGCGCATCTCTCGGTCATAATCCTTGATGGTAAGATAGCCACTCTGATAAATCATTGGTAATGGCATTTCTTTGTCGGCACGATAATCCACGAACTCACTTTCATCGTAATACTTTCCCGTAAGATTATTGAGATTTTCATGATTATCTTGCAATAGACGGACTAAATAAGTAGGCGTCCCCGTTTTGAACCAATAATCACGAATGTCCATATTATAGAATGTATTGAGAATACTAAACGGATTATAAACCCCTTTCATTCTCGGACCGAAATGGTAGCCATCGAACTGATGTCTCAGTACCTCACGCATTCTCTCATAAGAATACCCATAGCTATCAGCCAACTCCTGTATCACTGGATGAAAGTAGCACTCCAATTCCTCATCGTCAATACCACAAAGGGTCTCAAACTGTGGTGCCATACTAATATCATTAGGTTGGTTGAAGCCACTAAATACACTGATTTGCGAAAATTTGGTAACACCGGTGAGCAACACAAACTGCAAGTCTGCATCCGCAAGCTTAAAAGTAGAATAGAAGCCTTTCAGAATATTGCGGTGATTTTCTTCCAGTGTAATATCCACGTTATTAACATGTATGGTCTCTGGCAATCTCATCACATCAAGCAATGGCTTGTCATATTCATCTACCAGCACTACACAACGAAGCCCTGTCTGCTGATGGGCTTTCTTCAATAATTTTGCGAATCTTGTACCTATAGTCTGATTTAGGTCTCCTCCACCATATTCCTTTTCGTATGTTGCGAGAAAATCTTCCAAAGTCTTGATCAATGCGCCTTGATCATTAAAATCTTGCCCATTAAAATCGAGATGAAATACAGGATATGATTTCCAATCCTTCTCCAAAGCATCAATTTTCAGTCCCTTGAAAAGTTCCTTCTTACCAAGGTAATAATTTTCTAAGGTAGAAATGAGCAAGCTCTTTCCGAATCTGCGAGGACGACTCAGAAAATAGATTTTGCCACGAGTAAGTTGATAAATCATATCTGTCTTATCAACATATACGTAACCATCCTTAATGATTTGCTCAAAAGACTGTATTCCAATAGGATATTTCATACCTCACTTGTTTTATGGCGGTTCCAAAAATTACTACCGTAAAATTCTAACTAAGAGTAAAAAACGAATAAGTAATAAGTAATAGTTAATAACGAATTACGAAGAGTGCTGGCGCAGGAATAGTCCTGCCCCCCATAAGCGAACAGTTCACCGCATATTATTCGTTATTCACTATTACCCCCTTTTCTTCTTGAAGAACTGCTGCATGATGTCCCTGCATTCCTCTTCCATCACGCCGAAGGTGACCTGTGTCTTGGGATGAAGGGCTTTTGGTGCATACTGCCTGTAGCCGCGTTTGTCATCAGGTGCGCCATACACTATGCGAGCTATCTGTGACCATCCTAGTGCTCCTGCACACATGGGGCACGGCTCTACGGTGACATACAGTGTGCAATCGTTGAGGTATTTGCCTCCAAGGGCGTTGGCAGCGGCAGTGATAGCCTGCATCTCTGCATGGGCTGTCACGTCATGAAGGGTCTCAGTAAGATTATGTGTGCGGGCAAGGATGCGCCCACGGCATACCACTACGGCACCGATGGGTATCTCCCCCTCATGCTCCGCCTGCTCCGCCTCAGCAAGAGCCTTGCGCATAAACGCTGCATCCTGCGCCTCCAGAGTATCCATACACTATGCGGTTTTCTTGTTTACAAGGATGCTGACAAGCACGTAGGCAACGATGATGATGGAGAATCCCGCATAACAGAGGTTATACGACTCGGAGATGATGCCATACAGAAGAGAAGTTATAAGCACAACGGCACTGAAGGCAATGAAGAGATACTTTATCTCATTGCCACTGAATCCCCACTGCTTGAACTTCAATGCGAACATCGGAATCTCTGCTATCAGTATCCATGAGCTGACGAATATGCCGAGTATAACAAGCGGCATGAACCATGAATACTCCTCCAAGAGCGGTCCGAAGCCTACTATCAGCGAGCCCCAGAAGAGTGCGTTGGCAGGGGTTGGCAGACCGATAAACGATGTAGTCTGTCTGGTATCGAGATTGAACTTGGCAAGTCTTATAGCGGAAAAAGCCGCCACGAGATATGCGAGGTATGGCAATACAGGGCGCAGTCCCTCAAGGAAAGAAGGATAATCTATCACTTGCAGCTCATAGAAGATGATGCTTGCTGGTGCCACACCGAACGTTACGTCATCGGCAAGCGAGTCCAGTTCCTTGCCTATCTCGCTCGATACGTGCAGCAGTCGTGCTGACATACCGTCAAAGAAATCAAAGACGGCACCAAGAACGATGAACAACAGTGCCATGGCAGGTGATCCGCTGATGGCAGAGACCGTGGCGATGCAACCGCAAACGAGGTTGCAACAAGTGATAGTATTTGGAATATGACGTTTCATTCAAATATTTTTTCGGTTTGGCGCAGGGATAATCCTGCCCCCCATACAACTGAAAGCGCAGGAATAATCTGGTTTGGCGCAGGAATAATCCTGCCCTCCATACAACTGAAAGCGCAGGAATAATCTAGTTTGGCGCAGGAATAATCCTGCCCTCCATACAACTGAAAGCGCAGGAATAATCTAGTTTGGCGCAGGAATAATCCTGCCCCCCATATTATTCGCTATCAGTTATTTCAACTTCGCTATAACGGTCTGGTTACCCGTAGTAGCTTGCTTCATGTCCACGAGAATTTCCGTTCCTAATGGCAGGAAGAGGTCCACTCGCGACCCAAACTTGATGAAGCCGAGGTGTTCGTCGATATAGCAGTCCTCCCCTTCCCTGGCATAGGTCTTGATACGGCGTGCCATAGCTCCCGCCACCTGACGGCACAGCACGTCCACGCCATCGGGAGTAGTGATGATAACATCTGTCATCTCATTCTCCTCGCTGGCTTTTGGCAGCCATGCCTTATGGAAAGAGCCGTTTTGGTGCTTGACCATCTTCACCTTACCATCAACGGGAAACCAGTTGGCATGCACGTTGAAGAGGCTCATGAAAATGCTGACCATGATGCGTTTCTCGTGGAAATATTTGTTTTCCTCCACTTCCTCAATCACCACAATGCGTCCGTCGGCTGGTGCGACAACGAGCTTTTCGGTATCGTCAGTACCGAAAAGGCGTATAGGGCAGCGGAAGAAGTTGAGCACAATGCACCACACCGTACCGAAAATCACCGCAAAAACGGCGAACGGCAAATGCGATTCGAAGGAGCGCCACAGTATGACACCTATTGCGACAAGTGCCATCACGCTGTAGATAAGGGTGTCAGTACCCTCACGATGTATTCTTATTTTCTTAAGTTTCTTGATTCTTTTTCCCATCGGTTAGTATCGGTAGTTCGAACAACGAGTCAATTTATCTTTGCAAAGTTAAGTTTTTTTCTTTAATTCTGCAAATTATTCCATATGAAACTGCTGCTTTCTTCCTTTTTTCCCACTTTTTATTATGTTTCTAAATAAAAATAAGTAACTTCGCATACTGTTGGCGTCTTCACTGCGCCACCAGTCATTCTATCATTTTTTCATATATTTTTCTCATTGTCTCATGCAGGATTTCATACATCTACACACCCACACTTACTTCTCCATCCTTGACGGTCAGAGTCCGGTGAAGGCTCTTGTCAAGAAAGCCATCGACAACGGCATGCGCGGCATGGCCATCACCGACCACGGCAATATGTTCGGTGTGAAAGAGCTGTTTGACGAGGTGAACAAGGTGAACAAAGGCCGCAAGAAGGAGGGTTTGGAGCCATTCAAGCCCATCTTCGGCTGTGAGATGTACGTGGCTCGCCGCGGCATGAAGCTCAAGCAGGACTCGAAGGTGGACCGCGGTGGCTGGCACCTCATCGTGTTAGCGAAGAACTTCAACGGCTATCGCAACCTCATCAAGCTGGTGAGCAACTCGTGGGTGGACGGTTTCTACGGTCGCCCGCGTACCGACCATGAGCAGTTGGAGAAATACAAGGAGGACCTCATAGTCTGCTCTGCCTGCATCGGTGGCGAGATTCCGCAGAAAATTCTGGAGGGTGACATAGAGGGCGCACGCGAGGCGGTAAAGTGGCACAAGGAGATGTGGGGCGACGACTTCTATCTGGAGCTGCAAAGGCATGAGGTGAAGGATCCTAACATCATGGCTAACCGTGAGACCTTTCCCTTGCAACAGACGGTGAACCGACAGCTGATAGAATTCGCCAAAGAACTCAACATCAAGCTAATATGTACCAATGACTGTCACTTCGTGAACGAGGAGAACGCAGAGGCCCACGACCACCTGCTCTGTCTGAGTACGGGCAAGGATCTTGACGACCCCACCCGTATGCGCTACACGAAGCAGGAGTGGTTCAAGACGAAAGAGGAGATGAACGAGGTGTTTGCCGATGTGCCCGAAGCGCTATCCAATACCGTGGAGATTCTGGACAAGGTAGAGACTTACAACCTTGAGTCAGATCCTATCATGCCGTTCTTCCCTATCCCAGAGGATTTCGGTACGGAGGAGCTGTGGCGACAGAAGTTCACCGAGGAGGACCTGTACAAGGAGTTCACATCTGACGAGAACGGTGAGAACCAGCTGCCTCCTGAAGATGGCGAGAAAAAGATAAAGAAACTCGGCGGCTACGACAAGATATACCGCATAAAGTTTGAGGCTGACTATCTGCAGAAGTTAGCCTACGAGGGCGCGGCAGAGAGATACCCCATGCCGCTATCAAAGGAGGTAGACGACCGCATAAGGTTCGAGCTCCACATCATGAAGACGATGGGTTTCCCCGGCTACTTCCTCATCGTGCAGGACTTCATCAACTCCGCCCGCAAGGAGCTTGGCGTATGGGTAGGTCCTGGTCGTGGCTCCGCTGCCGGTTCGGTAGTGGCGTACTGCCTTGGCATCACGAAGCTGGACCCTCTGAAGTATGACCTTCTTTTCGAACGTTTCCTTAACCCGGACCGTATCTCCCTGCCTGATATCGACACGGACTTTGACGACGATGGTCGTGGCAAGGTGCTGCAATGGGTCATGAACAAGTACGGTCACGAGAACTGTGCGCACATCATCACCTACGGCACCATGGCAACGAAGAACTCCATAAAGGACGTGGCACGTGTGGAGAAACTGCCGCTTGACAAGACCAACGAGCTGTGCCGCGCCATCCCGGACCGTCTGCCTGACGGACTGAAGATGAATCTTGCCAACGCCATCAAGTGCACACCGGAGCTACAGGAGGCGGAGGCATCATACGACAAGCGCGAGAGTAACACCATAAAATATGCCAAGATGCTCGAGGGCACGGTGCGCAACGTAGGCATACACGCCTGCGGCTTCATCATCTGCCGTGACCCTATCAGCGACCATGTGCCTGTCTCCACTGCTGACGACCCGGACTTTCCTGAGATAAAGACTGCCGTAACGCAGTATGACGGACACGTAATCGAGTCGACGGGTCTTATCAAGATGGACTTCCTCGGCTTGAAGACTCTGTCAGAGCAGAAGGAGGCCTGCCGCCTTGTGAAGCTCACCCGTGGTGTGGACATTGACCTTGATCACATACCTATCGATGATGTCAAGACCTACGAGCTATACCAGCGTGGCCAGACCATCGGCACCTTCCAGTTTGAGTCAGCAGGTATGCAGAAGTATCTGCGCGAGCTGCACCCTACGGTATTTGAGGACCTCATAGCCATGAACGCTCTCTACCGCCCGGGTCCTATGGACTACATCCCTTCCTTCATAGCCCGCAAGAACGGCAAGGAGGAGATAAAGTATGACATAGACTGCATGGAGAAGTATCTGAAGGACACCTACGGCATCACGGTATACCAGGAGCAGGTGATGCTTCTCTCCCGTCAGCTCGCCGACTTCACGCGTGGCGAGAGTGACGCCCTGCGTAAGGCTATGGGTAAGAAGAAGAAGGACATCGTAGATGCGATGAAGCCTAAGTTCATCGAGGGTGGCAAGAAGAACGGTCATGACCCTAAAATTCTGGAGAAGATATGGGCAGACTGGGAGAAGTTTGCTTCCTACGCCTTCAACAAGTCGCACGCCGCATGCTACTCATGGGTGGCATATCAGACGGCTTACCTCAAGGCCAACTACCCTGCTGAGTTCATGGCAGCACTGCTGACGCGCCGCCGCTCGGACATCAAGGAGATAACGAAGCTGATGGACGAGTGCAAGAGTCTCGGCATAGCAACCCTCGGACCGGACGTAAACGAGAGTATCGCAAACTTCGGTGTGAACAAGAAGGGCGAGATTCGCTTCGGTCTGGCAGCCATAAAAGGCATGAGCGAGGCTGCCACCGCTGCCATAATCACAGAACGCGATGCCAACGGACCGTACACATCTATATACGACCTTGTGGAGCGTGTGCCTGCTCAGGCGATGAACAAAAAGGCGCTGGAGTGCCTTGCCCTTGCCGGTGCGCTCGACAGATTCGGCATCATGCGCGAACAGTACGTGCAGAGTGCGGACAATAAGGACACGTTTATCGCTATGCTGTCACGCTACGCACAGCAGTACCAGGTGGCGAAGAGCGAGGCGGCGAACTCTCTCTTCGGTGGTTTCGATGCCATCGAGATCACAAAGCCCAAGCCGCAGCCCGCTGCCGAATGGAGTGCCATAGAGAAACTGAACCGCGAGCGTGACCTCGTGGGCATCTATCTATCTGCCCATCCGCTCGATGAGTTCGCCATGGTGATGAAATGTATGTGCAACACGAAATGCCAGGAGCTGGGCCGCAGTGCCGACAAGGAGGCACTGGAGAAACGTGGCGTCATCAGGGTTGCCGGCATAGTGACAAACGTGAGGGAAGGCCACACCAAGACGGGCAAACCTATGGGGTTCGTAACCCTCGAGGACTTTGACGGTCAGGAGGAATTGGCATTCTTCGGAGAGGAATGGACTCGCTGGCGCGGCATGGTGAGCGTAGGTAACTCGCTGCTCATCACGGAGGTGTGCAAGAAGATGTATGAGAGTTCCAAGACTCCTATGCTGATGCTCCAGAGCATGGAGCTGCTGCCGTCCGTAATGGAGAAAATAATGCGTCAGGTGGTCATCTTCCTTGACCTTAACAAGATATATGCCCCTCTTCCCTCCCCTGCAGACGAGGGCAATGACAGCGACAGTGATGCTGACAGCGACGTCTCTACTGGCAACAGCTCCATCGGTGATGTGCTGGACGACCTCGTCTCCCTCCTGCTCGAGTCTCCAGGCAACACGCAACTGGAGTTTCGCATCCGCGACACTACACTGAGTTCACAGCCTCTGGAGATGGTATCCAAGCTGCCTGGCGTGAAGATAGACCGCCGCCTGGTGGACTTCATTCACTCGCACGACGGCATAGACATAAGATTAGGAAATGACTGAGACTTTCCATAATACAAAATGCAACACACAAACAAAGATTTCATACCACCTTGCGAAAGCTACCTAATCGCAATACGAAAGCATATTAATCGCTTTACGAAAGCTACCTAATCGCAGTGCGATTAGGTAGCTTTCGTAAAGTCCACTCTCACAAAGCATAAAAAAGCGGAAGCCCCGTCATCCGTCCGTAGCATCTCTACAGACTGATGGCGGGGCTTCCGCTATATTTCTTCCTGTCGTTTTTTACACCTTATTTATATAATAGGCGGTTACAAAATTCACCGCCACAAATATCTCATCGCTTGCGAACAGCAAACATGCCCTTATAGAATTGGAGAGTGGGAAATCACGCCTCAGCGTCCAGCACCTCATAGCGTGAGTGCTTGCTGACATACTCTGGCACGATAGCTTTCATCTTCCTCACAGTCTCCATATCGTCATACTTCGCTGCGATGTCGCGCAGTTCGGTAAGCTGCTGCAGTGCGTCCTCATACTCATAGTTGCGCACCTGGGCTATCCTTATCTTCTCATGGAATGACGGCATGGTGTTCTCATTCTCGTTGAGCACCTCCTCATAGAGCTTCTCGCCCTCGCGCAATCCGGTGTATTCTATCTTCACATCCTTTGCTCCACTAAGGAGAATCATGCGCTTTGCCAGGTCTGCTATCTTCACAGGCTCGCCCATATCAAAGACGAATATCTCCCCGCCCTTGCCGTGCGTACCAGCCTCAAGCACGAGTTTGCACGCCTCTGGAATGAGCATGAAGAAACGGATAATCTTTGGATGCGTCACTGTCAGCGGGCCACCCTTCGCCAACTGGCGACGGAAGAGCGGTATCACGGAGCCGTTGGAGCCAAGCACGTTACCGAAACGTGTGGTCACAAACTGCGTTATTCCCTTCACCTTACCATCCTTGATAGCCTTGTCGAGGCTCTGCACGTATATCTCACAGATACGCTTGGAGCATCCCATCACGTTGGTAGGGTTAACGGCCTTGTCGGTGGAAATCATGACGAATTTCTTTACACCATATTTCACGCTGAGGTCGGCTATGACCTTTGTGCCCCAGACGTTGTTCTGCACGCTCTCACTCGGATTATCCTCCATCATAGGCACGTGCTTGTATGCAGCTGCATGGAATACATAGTCTGGCTTGAAGTCAGAGAATATCTCTTCCATGCGGTCTTCTTTGCAAATGGACGTCACGACAGTGTGGGCAATGATGTCAGGATAGTTATTCGCCATCATCAGTCTTATGTCATGCTGTGGTGTCTCCGCCTGGTCTATGAGCATCATCTCCTTAGGCTTGTATATGGCAATCTGTCTTACCATCTCGGAACCGATAGAGCCTGCAGAACCTGTTATGAGCACGCGCTTGCCACGGAGCAGTGCGCCTACGCTCTCCATATCCACCTGTATCTCGTCGCGCGGCAGGAGGTCTTCTATCTTCACCTCTCGTAGCTGCACCTTCTCCTTGGGGTCCTGGTGCTTGTTCCACTCCTCGGCATTCTGCGCTACGTATATCTTGACGCCGGCATTGATGACGAGGTCCTGCAGCTTACGGTTATTGGTGAAAGCATCATGCTTCAGCGGACTGACCAACAGCACCTTGATACCACGCTTCCTTATTATCTCTGCCAGGTTCTCCTGAGTGGAGTAAATTCTCTTGCCCATAAGGCGTTCCTTATAGTGTGGCTGGCTGTCACCGATATAACCCTTCACCAGAAACCTAACGGGTTTGGTATTTCTTGCATCATTCGTCATGGCGATGGCACCTGCATGAGTACCATAGATGAGGGCATTCTGGGCGGAACGAGCCACGAAAGCCCTGTCGAAGAGAGTTTTAATGAACACGCGCGATGCACACATCAGTGCTATGGTCGTAAGATATACCATAAGCACCATGCGCGAGTTCATACCATAGAACACGCTCTGCCACCCGAATTCATTCACCGCATAGTTGAACACGAATGCCAACACGAACGACAGGCAGCCAGCATATATCACCTGCAGCAGGTCGTCTATCTGTGAGTATCGTAAGATTCCTGAATATGTATGAAACACCTTGAAGCCAACAGCATTGAACACTGCCAACACGAGGAATGTGTGTATCAGCTGCGTACCGTCACCAAGCATCGTTAGTGAAGGATGTCTCGCCCATACCGCAAATAAGCCGCCAACAAAGCAAAGGAGGATATCAAATGCGACTACGCACCAGTATGGAAGTGCGTTCTTACCAAAGTACCATTGTAACATAGAAAAGCTGTTTAATAAAGTTCGTGCAAATTTACCAATAATTTTCTTTTCTCGCAAGTTTTTTCAACGTTCATAACATTTCATTTCATAAAAAACTGCACAAAATAGCATAAAACGAGCATTCTAAGAGACAAAAAGACTGTCTTTCACGTACATTTCAATGTCATTTGATACGTGTATTCCGAATGTTTTTTGTAACTTTGCCGAAGTTTGCAGACGGTCCATAATAAAACCACGCAAGCGACCCATAACCAACGCATTCATTCCCAATCATGACAGAAAACAGCAACAATGCCTTCATAATTCATCAGTCAGAGAGCAATCCAGACTGCAAAGTGACACTGATAAACAATATCTCCCGACTCAAGGAGGAGCAGAAGTCGCGCTTCCTCGTGGAAGGGTTCTTCGTGCTTATCGTATCAAAGGGCAGTGCCTCCTTCACCATTGGGAATCAAGATTATGAGCTGACGGTAGGGGATATCTTCTGCTGCCTTCCACGCAATGTACTCGAACACTCCAAAATGTCGGAGGACATAGAACTCAGAGCCATTTACATGTCACCCAAATTCGCAGAAAACATAGCGCAGCGCGTGCGTGTGGACTGGACATTCAGCATGATTATGTCGAAGTACGAGAAACTGCATGCCGAACCAGACGTGCTCAGTACGCTGCTGCAGTATTTCGACCTCGTCTGGACTAAGTGTGTATCTCCAAACACCAGATTTCGCGACCAAATCATCACTACGCTCTTTGTAGCCACGTGTTACGAGATATGCGACATTCGCTCGCGCTCTGGCAACACACCCAAGCATGTACAGAGTTCTGCCGCAGAAAACCTCATGCAGCGCTTCATGAAGCTGCTCTACGAGTCAGACCACCGAATGCGAAGCGTACAGGAGTATGCCGACGCCCTCTGCGTATCGGCCAAATATTTCTCGTCAATTTGTCGACAGGTGACGGGCAAGAACGCACGCGACCTCATCAACGAAGACCTCGTACGCTCCATACAGCTACTCCTTGCCGACAACAGCCTCAACATCAAGCAGATTGCAGATGCCTGCGGCTTCAAGAACCAGAGTCATTTCGGCACGTTCTTCCGACGTTATGTGGGTATGTCGCCACAACAGTACCGCGATTCTCTAAGGCACAGGGAGTGAGGCAAAGCATAATGCGCACTGCGAAAGAACACCAATCGCACCGCAGCAACTTTTTTCTTGTTGTATAGGAATTCTATACTTACTATATTGACAAGGTTTGATAAGCATAATAATCTAACAGAACAATTATGGCATTAAAACTATATCCCATAGGAATCCAGACCTTCGAGCGCATCCGCCGGGAAGACAATCTCTATATAGACAAGACGGAATACGTCTACCGCATGACCCATACAAATGGCTGCTATTTCTTCCTTAGCAGACCGCGGCGTTTCGGCAAGTCACTGTTAGTATCTACCCTTGACAGTTATTTCTCTGGCAGGAAAGAGCTGTTTAAGGGACTTGCTATCGAGAAGCTGGAGCAGGAATGGAAGGAATATCCTGTGCTACACTTCAGTATGGCAGGCGGTAAACACATGGAGAAAGAACAACTACAAAGATACCTGCTGTACACACTAGAAGCCAACGAAAAAAGATACGGAATAGAATGCGCATCAATCGACCCCAACATACGATTGAGCAATCTTATCAAGACGCTCTATAACAAAACAGGTAAGCAGGTAGTAGTGCTCATTGACGAATATGACGCACCGATGCTTGATGTGGTACATGAAATAGAATCGTTGGACATTCTTCGCAACATCATGCGCAATTTCTACAGTCCACTCAAGGATTCAGAACCGATGCTACGCTTCGTATTCCTTACCGGAATAACGAAATTCTCGCAGGTCAGCATCTTCAGCGAGCTGAACAACATCAAGAACATCTCCATGGATGACGAATACGCAGGCATCTGCGGCATCACCAAGGAGGAACTGCTTACACAGATGAGCGAGGATATAGACGTACTGGCTAAGGCTCAGGAACTGACAAGAGAGGATACCGTGGAGAAGCTTAAGGAGAATTATGACGGTTATCATTTCTCGCCATCATCACCCGACGTCTTCAACCCCTTCAGTCTGCTGAATTGTTTTGCAGACAAGAGATTCGATGCTTATTGGTTCTCTTCGGGCACTCCAACATATCTCATCAAGATGCTGCGCAAATTCTCTGTTCTACCCACGAAGATTGGTAAGATGTACGCCCGCTCTTCGGCTTTCGACGCACCAACGGAAAACATGAGAACCATCACGCCACTGCTCTATCAAAGTGGCTACATCACCATCAAAGGCTATGACAGGATGAGCCAGATCTTCACGCTCGACCTGCCTAACAAGGAAATAAAGGTGGGCTTATTTGAAAGCCTGCTGCCTAACTATCTTGATGGCATGTACGCAGAGGAGGGCGACGTCACTATTGCCCGGATGTCTGTGCTGATTCGTCAGGGCGACATGGACGGGGCGTTGCGCCTGCTGCAGGAGTTCCTCGGCACCGTGCCTTACTGCAATAATACCAACTATGAGGGTTACTACCAGCAGGAGCTGTTTATTATCTTCACTCTCCTCACACACTTTGTAGTAGATGTAGAGGTGCATACTCCTAACGGCAGAGTGGATGTGGTAATGCTCACCAATGATACGCTCTATCTCATAGAACTGAAACTAAACCAGAGCACACAAGCTGCCATGCAGCAGATAGAACTAAAGAACTATGACCAGCGGTTTGCCATGAGCGGCAAACCGATAGTAAAAGTAGGCATTAACTTCGACAGTACGAAAGGAAACATCGTGGACTGGGAGATAAAGTAAACTACGTCTTCACCAGATTGCGGCTCGCATCAATACGCAGGAAGATGAACAGCAGCAGCGTGAAGCCCCACAACGATGAGCCACCGTAACTGAAGAACGGCAACGGAATGCCTATGACAGGCGTCAGACCGAGCACCATGCCCACATTGATGAAGACATGGAAGAGGAAGACACTCAGTACACAGTAGCCGTAGACCCTGCCGAAGGTGAACGGCTGCCGCTCCGCAACATGTATCAAGCGCAGTATCAGGCACAGGAAAAGCACCAGCACCCCAGCAGAGCCGAGGAAGCCTTCCTCCTCGCCTACCGTGCAGAAGATGAAGTCGGTATCCTGCTCCGGCACATACTTCAGCTTGGTCTGAGTGCCGTTCAGGAAGCCCTTTCCCTCCAGACCACCGGAGCCTATGGCTATCTCGCTCTGGTGGACGTTATAGCCTGCGCCTGCCAAATCTTCCTCCAGACCGAGCAACACGTTGATGCGCACGCGCTGGTGAGGCTCCATGACATTGTTAAGCACGTATGAAGCGGAGAAGAAGAACACAACGGACCCAATGGCAAAGACCATTATGAGCAGATATTCCTTCAACTGCTTGCCTGCCCATACCCACAGCAGATAGAGCAGCATGGCAACGACAAGAGCTATCTGCACCCACAAAATATTAAAGCGGATGACATACTCCGAGAAGAGAAGGGAGAGAACAGTAACACCCACCGAACCACAGCAGATGAGCAGAGCCTCATTGCGCGCCTTGCAGTAGACCCATACCAGACCTGCCGTGAACACTTGTATCATGAGTATAACGACAAAGGAACCTATGTTGGTAGGGGTATTGAAGAGCATGGTATCCTGGTAACGGATGCCTATGACAAAGTAGGCTACCATCGCCACAGCGGTAAAGAGGAAGCTGCCCGTCATACCCTCACGATACAGCATGAGGAAGAAGGAGAAATAGACAAGGGCGGAACCCGTCTCCTTCTGCATCACAATCAGCAGCATCGGCGTGACTATCATGGCGATAGCCTTGGCAAGATTGCGCCAGTTGTCGAGCGTAAACTTGTACGTGGACATCAGTCTCGCGACGGCAAGTGCCGTGGCAAACTTGGCGAACTCTGCCGGTTGCAGTCGCAGTGGTCCCAGCACAAGCCACGATCGGGAGCCCTTGATTTCATGAGGATTGAAGATAGTGGCGAAAAGCATAAGGAGCATGAAACCGTAGATGAAGTAGGCAAAGGTCTCATACAGCCTGTCGTCTATCAGCAGCAGACAGGTGCCGAGGGCTATACTCGTGCCAATCCACACTATCTGCATGCCCGAACGGGAAGAGAGCGAGAAAAGGTCCTCCTGACCAAACGAGTAGCTCGCACCACAGACGCTCACCCAACCGAAACATAGCAGGGCGAGATAAAGGGCTATGGTGACATAGTCTATGGAGCGGAGTACCGATGTATTTTGCTGTTTCATATCTTTCAATGATTTATCCTCTTGTTTATTTAGACTGCAAAGTTATAAAAAAAATAGATGTTTAAGAAATGTTAACCATGTCATAATATTCTTTTTAAGAATAATTTACTAACTTTGCTCCAAATATTCTATTCTCAAATAATCTTGGTTATAACAAAAAAAACAATACTGCCACTCCGATACGCACTATCACTGGCAACGATTATACTCATTTTTTTATGTGCAGGCACGGTGTCGGCACAGGTCATGGATAACAGCAGACGTGTGGAGCGGTTGTCTACAAGGGAGCGCGTGTCGCTGCGTACAAACGTGGTGGACTGGGCTCTGATGGTACCTAACATCGGCATTGAGTATGATCTGCGTCCTGAAAACTGGAACCGCTATTCAGTGAACCTCAATCTGCGCTATCGACCCCATACCTCTGGCACATTCGTTAGGCCAGCAGTCTATGACATTTTCGAGGCCACCGTGGAGGGCAGGATGTACTGGCGCGAGCGCAAGGCGGAGCCCAGCGGCTATCTGCGCAGGCACATACACTGGTGGGACAAGCTCTTTTCATGCCGCAACATGCTGCCCAGTCATCCCAACTGGATTTTCTATCGCGGTGCATATCTCTCTTACACAGACTACAATCTCTATATCCGCAGTCACCACGGAAGGGACGGCGAGGCTATCATGGCAGGACTCACATGGGGTTTTGTAAAGCCTTTCATTGCCTTTCAGAATGGCAACTCCCTCGATATGGAGTTCGGAATATCGGCTGGACTGGCGTATTACCACCAACAGAGATACGTGCACGACAACAAGACGAACTCATACCCCAAGCGCGGCATTGACAACTGGCAACTGGCGCACTACCCCGTGGTGCGCGACCTGCACGTGGCGGTGGTATACAGATTCGGCAAATATCCTATACAGAAGAAATACCGCTGGCGCTACGACGTGGACATGGACTTCCGCGCCATGAAGGATTCCATATACAGCGACCGAATGGCATGGAGAGAGAAGCAGTTCGTGAAGGATTCACTGTACAGGGTTGTGTCACGCGACTTCAAGATTCTCTATGACTCTTGCGTACACCAGAGACGCATAGAGAGACAAAGAAAGATTGATAGCAAGGCGCCGGAAAGGGAGATAATGCAGAAAGAGGCATTGCAAGGCAAGCAGAAAGCCATGCGTAAGAAGAACGACAAAAAGGCCTGAGGGCACCGAAATACAACAATGAGCAATATCAAAAGCTATATAATGACACATATATTCCGCTCCACGGCACGACTCGCGGCAGTGGTGCTGATACTACTGATGCTGTCGCCCGTAGGTGCCTCAGCGCAGCGCATAGCGGTGAATACCGACGTGCTGATGGATGCCTGCATGGCACCATCGGTGGGCGTGGAGCTGACTCTCGCCAAGAAGTCCACTCTCAATATTAATGCGCTCTATGGCCGGAAAATATTAGGCAAGGAGATGCGCATAGCGGCTGTGCAACCGGAATGGAGAGTGTACATTTCCGGAAGACCGATGTACCACCACTACGTAGGAGTCATAGGTATGCTGAGCTCCTACAAGCTGAACTTCGACAACAAATGCCATGACGGAGACGCATGCGGCATAGGCGTATCTTTCGGCTATGTGCTGCCGCTGAAGGAACGACTGCTCATAGACTTCCACAGCAGCCTCGGCGGGGCTTACTACCACCAGAAGGAATATATGCTCGGCACAGACTACGACAAGACACACGTCAACTATGCCAGCTACCCAATAGCTAACGCCTCTGGCGGACTGCTGATACCTCTGAGAATGGGTGTGTCTGTAACGTATATTATCAAGTAAGGGCGAACGCATAACAAAGCAAGCATGAACAAGACTCTTATCATCTCCATAATAATGACACTGCTCGCACCGCTATACGGCAATGGCGGAACTGCACTGCACGCACAGAATGAGGCGGTGGACGCCAATGTCTCCATTGCCTTTGAGACTGCCGGCGAAAAGGAATACCGCACCGTGCGCTACGCCCTCTTCAAAACTGAGAATAGGGCAAGGGCGGTAATGCAGCAACTGGAAGAGGCGGTGCGTAGACAGAGGGGTGACAACGGGTCGGTAGAGATGGACGCATGGGAGAAGACCGTGGCGGCTAACAAGGTGAGGTTCCGTACCTCACGCGGCAACGGAGACTTCAAGGTACATGCTTACCCAGACATGGCAGTGCTCGTGACATCATACCTACCCGAGGAAGAACTGACAATAGAGGATGCGCAATTTGCAGTGATTACACTCAAGGGCGGACAGACAGACTACAGCAACGTTTTCCAACTGAAGATGAATCAGGGCGCACACACCATCGGCAACGTGGACGTACTGGGAACAAATCGCGACACTATAAGCATCAAAGCAGCACCAGCCATTGACGATGGCAAAAAGATGTACTTCAAGATTCACGTGGAGCTGCCAGAGGGATATGGCGGTAAACGTTCCCGACTCGTAGTGCAGCCAAAAGCCGTGGACTGCCAGACGGAGGATACCGTGGACTATATCAGCGGACTGGTATATGAGGGTACGGAATACCACAGACTGCAGAACAAGCGCATGCTCTTCAACTATGACAAGTATGACAAGGTGGCTTACGCCTATGTGGACAAGCCACTATATGCCGATGAGAAGATTTACATTGACACAACACTTGTCTATACAAAACCCAACAGACGGAAGAGCTATAAGATACCATACACAGTGCAGATAGCGGACCTTAACCACGTCTACTTCAACCGCAGTGCCGCTACAGGCTCATGCAACTCAAAGAACATTTTCAAATTCCTGGACCTGGGCGTGGCTGCAGCTGACATGGATATAGAGGAGTTCCGCGTGGATGCCGAGAGCAACTACGATACGAAGAACCAGGACTTGAGACTAAAGTTCATTGTGGGCAAGTCCGAACTGACTGCCGACTCTACCAACCAGGTGCAGCTGAACTCTCTGATAGAAGAGCTGCGGTCATACGGCGAACAGCTGATGGAGGTTAACGTGGAGGCTACTGCCTCACCTGACGGTGGACTGGAGCATAACCGCCGTCTGGCGGCAGAGCGTACGCGTGTGGCTGCCGCCAAGGTGCGTGGCTATCTGGGCAAGGTGGACATAGCATTCCATACCTCACAGCCTAAGGTGTACACCTGGGAGGACGTAGCAAGGGAGCTGGAGCTGGACAAGAAGGACGAATTGGCGGCTGCAGTGCGCCAAGCCATGGGCAAGGACGGTTATGGCGGCGATGCTGCCATAGCGCAGCTGGAGGGCTACGACACCGACATCAAGCCTGTGCTGGAGCGACTAAGGCTGATGAGGGTGACTTATCGCTATGAGAGGGAACACGTAATGGATGCCAACGATGTGACGGCAGAGTACTACAAGCGCAGAAACGACCTGCTGAATGGCAAGGGGCGCGACTTCTCTGACGGCGACTACTACAACCTCTTTCATACTATCAGAGACCAAAAGGAGCAGGATACCCTCACCATACTGGCTTACCGACACATTACGAAGCGTGCGGGCTATGAGCAGATTAAGTTCTCCATGTATGTGGCTAACCGCATGGCGATGCTGAACCAGCGAAAGGGAAAGCCTGACTCTCGCATCCTGGCTCCGTTCATCAACCCTCGTCTGAGGGCGGTGACGACCAAGGACTACAGCGAGAGGGCGCAGAAAAACCGACGCGAGGTGCTCATCAACCAGATTATCACTTACTTCCAGATGGAGGAGCGCGACAGTGCACTGAGCTATTGCGACTACTGGTTTGGCAAGGATAACGACCCCAAGGTGGAGAGACTGCGCAAGTATATAACCTTCAAGGAGGGTTTCGTGAAGTATGCCACACACCAGCTGACGCCAGAGAAGGAGAAAGAGGTGCTCAGTGCTATGGACTATGTCATATCATGCGCCCCTGATAACAAGGCGGTGATTTACACCGAGGCACGTGACATACTGAACGTACCAGAGAGCGTGGCGATGAAACTAATCGGCAGTCTGGCGGATGATAACCCTAAGAAATGGTACCTACGAGGCATCATTGAGGCTGATAAGGAGGAGAAGAAGCTCTCCGAGCGCAAACCTGCTACGTATGTTCCTGCATATCTGGCATTCTTCAACCATAGCTTCGAGTTGGAACCATCATACAAATGGCTGTACTTCTATGACGGTCAGGTTAGCGACGAACTGCGAGAGAGATACAAATTCAGCAAAAAGAATAAGGCTCGCTACCGCGAAATATTCAATGAGAAGGTGCAACTGAGTAACGTACAGACCACTGATGAGGACGGCATGATGGAGATAAGCGGCGAATAGAAGTTCACGCCGCCCCCACCCTCTCTGCTATATTCCGCATCAAGAACTCTTACCTTATATATATGAAGATACTTTTATCCATAATAACCATACTGCTGCCATCGCTGCTCTCTGCCCAGAGCATACGCATGCAGGACATCGACCCGCTGGATACTCTGGACGAGGAGGACCTGCACGCCCTGCGCGATACCACGCTGCTGACGCGACGTAACCTCGCCGAGAAGAAGAAGAAGACGGTGAACGTGCTTGACTACGTGGTGGACGACCGCTACGTGCCGACAGACCACAGCTTTGACCATGCATGGTATGATCACATCTATGTAGGGGCCATGTATGGGGCGGAGAAGATTAAGCCGCAGAGCAACGACTTCAGATTCAGAACCATGTCACAGGTATCTCTCTTTGCAGGCAAGGAGCTGGACCGCAAGAACAGCATACGACTGGCAGTAGGTGGCGGATGGGGCTATCAGCGCGATGTAAATCTGTGGCTGACACGCATTCAGACACGCTTTGACTATCTCTTCAATATCTCCACACACTTCAACGGATATAACCCCGCACGCCGACTGGAGGTTTCGCTGCTTGCGGGCATAGGAGCAAACGTATCGTGGATGCATAATACAGCCACAGAGTTTGCACCTGAGGCGCATGCCGGACTACAACTGAAATGTTTCACGGGACCGCTCGGCACTATGAGTATGGAGCCTTACGTAGGCTTGTCGTCTGACAAGATTGACGTATCAGGACCTCGCAACTGGCGCGGTTATGACTTGTTCTATGGCGTAAACGTGAACTATGCCTTCTACCTGGTGGACAATCTATCGAAGGAGGCACGTCTGGCACTGCTGCGCTCACGTCTAGCTGACGACAGAATGGTAAATCCTCAGACGCTGGAGAAATGGAGAACGCCATGGTTCGTGGAGTTCTCGAACGGCATGGTGTGGAGTTCTTCCAATGAACTGCCACTGGGCAACACGCTCGGACAGCAAGTGGCACTGAGTGCAGGACGATGGCTATCGCCTGTCATGGGATTCAGACTGTCGGCCATATCACGCACCACGAAATGGATGGAGAAGGCTATTACTGCCAGCAACGGGCAGGAGAACTTCGTTAGGGCTTACAGCTCACACTACCTCAGCGGCAGGGCGGAGGCTCTGCTGAATCCGTTAGGTTTTCTTAAGACATTCAAGTGGGATGCACCGTATGGCTTCTACCTCGCTCTCGGTGGTGAGATTGGCGAACTGACGAAATACCGTGAAGGAAGGAGAATGAGAGTAAAGAGCGAGTCATACGATGTGGGCATACACCTATGGCACCGTCTTTCAAAGGACCTGCAAGTGTTTGTGGAGCCTCGATTCTCGCATAATGTATACACTACGAGCAACAACGGTGGCAAGACGCGCGCCATGCACGGTGACAACAACTGGGCGATTGACGCGGGTCTGACTATGCTCATCAGTTCGGAGAGGTTCAAGGACATGTACAAGATGGACGAAACGCAGAACTTCATCTATCGTGACATACGAGGATTCCGCATTGCAGCTGGTGGTGGCCTGCCGCTGTTGCAGCACTATGGCAGCCATATAACAGGAGGAAGGATGAACTGGAACGGCATGATTGCCTTGGAGTATGCCTTTAACCACCTGCACACCGTGCGCCTGCATGCTGACTGGCTGAACCTCAACGGTAGGGTGCTGTATAATAATAAGGTGTGGAACGCACACTCTAATGTGCTCCTTACTGCCTTGAACTACCAGGTGAACCTCACCACCCTTTGCAGCGGCAGATACCAGAACCGTCGCTTTGAACTTGAAGCGTTTGGCGGACCTGCCATGGGATTCAGAACAGGCGACAGTTATACTCCAGCCTTCTCTGCACAGAGTATGGTTTATTCACCAGAGGGAAGGTATGAGAAGAAGACAATGGCAGGATTCGATGCCGGCATAAAACTGACTTCACAGGTAGGTAAAGGATTCACACTCTTCCTCTGCCCCACGGTATACTTCATGGGCAATGCCACTTCCATACCAGGAACCGTCACTGTAGGGCAAGGCAGCATGCGCATGTTTGAGACGATGAACCTCGGCATACAATACAAAATAGGCAAGCTGCGCCGCAATCAGGAGACAGTACGCAGACAAAGGATGAAGACTGACCGCAACTGGGCTGCCAAGCAGAAGCTGAAGGAAAGACAGCAGGAGGAGAAGCGGCAGGAGCGCATTGCCAAAAGACATGCTGCGAGATAAACTTAGAGACAATGAACTATATAAAAAGAATAATATACATATTGCTGTTCACCGCCTTGCTGCCTGCATTAGGCGGACGGGCTTTCCGTGCATCGGCACAGATGGATCCTGATGCTGTGCAACCTGCCATGGCAGAACTGCTCCGAAGACACTCCACTACGGCTGACACCATAGCAAAGGAAATATCTGCTAAATTCTTCAACAGCGCACAGATGCAGATGGCACTGGCAAGGGCGTACTACCGCAACAACGAACGGCAGAAAACACGTTATTACCTCAAAAGGGCAATGGCGGCTGACGCCAAGTTCACTCCAGCTTATATCATGTATGGCGAGATGTACGGTGAATGGAACGTTGATTCTGCCGCTTACTGGTACGACAGAGCGGTGGAGGCTAATCCACTGAACCCAGAGGGCTACCTGCATTATGCTAACGTGATGGCAAGAAAGGATATGGACAAGGCGATAGCCAAGCTCAAAGACCTGCAGAAAGCGGTGCCGACATACAACGTAGACGTGGAGATTTCGGCTCTCTATAACAAACAGGGCGACGACAAAGCAGCCGCTGCAGCTATGGAGAACGTGGACCCGAACACGCTGACTATGAACCAGCTGGCGCAGTACATGCAGAACTGCTACTGGAGCAAGTATGACGACAGAGCCATGGAGGTGGGAGAAATAGCCATGAAGAAATTCCCTGGCAACTATGGTTTCAACCGCGTATACGCATGGTGTGCCACACGAAAGGAGATGTATCACGAGGCTATAAAGAATGCAAAACTATGGCTGGAGCATGCTCCTGCTGATTCCATAAACTCTCTTGACTACCTGTATCTCGGCACTGCATACGCTGGCGAAGGGCAGTATGCCAAGAGTATCGAAACACTGCAGAAGATAAACACGCTGCAAGGGGACTACTTCGCACCACAGATGCCAGGACAGATAACGAAGATGGTGAACAAGAACGTGGAGGCTCTGAAGGACAAAGGCGACTTCAATGCAGCGGCGGAACTGTACTCGCTTTACATCAACGCATTCCCAAGCACAACGGACCCAGCATACCAGTATTACACCCTGGCACAGATTTACCGCAGTCAGCAGGAGGAAATGGAGGGAGAGCAAAGGAAAGAGGTTATTAAGAAGATGTTCAAGGTGTATGACATCATTGAGGAGAAATATCCTGATTGGAGCAATATACCATACGTATTATACACACACGCACGATGGACCTATTCTTTCTTTGACCCAGAGAATGCAGAGAGCCTCGCACTGCCATATTATCTGAGGCTGTATGAGGTATTGACAAAGAAAGACTCGCACTCCACACAAGAAAAGGCCATGCTGGTAGAGGCATGCCAGTATATGGCATCGGACTGCTACTTCCAGAAGAACAACCTCAGCGAGGCACGAATCTGGTGGAGCAGAATCTTGACATACGACCCGACTAACCAGGTTGCGAAAGACGCGCTGGCGAAGATAAAGAAATAAGGTTGTAGGTCTGTCCCACGGACGGTTTTAGGTTATAGGGTTATGGGTTGTAGGTCTTGCCCCCTTAACGAACCGCTAATCCTAAAGACCTAAAACCCACAACCTAAAACCAAATAATCAAACAACTAAACAACTAAATACATGGAAAGTAATTTCGTAGATTATGTAAAGATACAGTGCCGTTCTGGCAAAGGCGGACGCGGCAGCATGCACCTCCGTCACGTAAAGTATAACCCTAACGGCGGTCCTGACGGTGGCGATGGTGGCAACGGTGGCAGCATCATCCTGCGTGGCAACCACAACTACTGGACTCTGCTACACCTGCGCTATCAGCGTCATATCTTCGCAGAGCACGGCGGCAACGGTGGCAGAGACAAATGTCACGGCACTAACGGCAAGGACATATACGTTGACGTGCCATGCGGAACAGTGGTGTATGACGCGGAGACTGGCAAGTTCGTGTGCGACGTTATGGAAGACGGCCAGGAGGTGGTACTGCTGAAAGGCGGCAGGGGCGGACTCGGCAACTTCCAGTTCCGCACCGCTACCAACCAGGCACCACGCTATGCGCAGCCGGGAGAACCGATGCAGGAGATGACGGTGATAATGGAGCTGAAGCTCCTTGCTGATGTAGGTCTGGTAGGTCTGCCTAATGCGGGAAAGTCCACACTGCTGTCAAGTCTGTCGTCAGCTCGTCCGAAGATTGCGAATTATCCCTTTACTACATTGGAGCCATCGCTCGGTATCGTGGAGTACAGAGACCACAAGTCGTTCGTGATGGCGGACATACCGGGTATCATTGAGGGGGCATCAGAGGGAAAGGGACTGGGACTTCGTTTCCTGCGCCATATTGAACGTAACTCTCTCCTACTCTTCATGGTACCGGGAGATACGGACGATATAAAGAAGGAATATGAACTGCTACTCAACGAGCTGAAGCAGTTTAACCCCGAGATGCTGCAAAAGCACCGCGTGCTGGCTATCACCAAATGTGACCTGCTGGACGAGGAACTTATACAGATGCTGAAGGACGACCTCAGCAAAAGCGGTCTGCTCAGCCCTGACGGCAAGGCGGATGGCGGACACGTTGTGTTTATATCCAGTGTAACAGGTATGGGTTTGAACGAACTGAAGGACATTCTGTGGGCGGAGCTGAACAGCGAATCAAACAAGATTGCGGGAGTGATAGCGGAGGATACTCTCGTACACCGCGACAAAGACTTGTCTTACCTCGCAGAGGAAGTACTAGAAGAAGACCGCGACGCTGACGCTGAGATAGGAATTGCTGAAGACTTTGACGAGGATGAGATAGAGTATCTTGATGATGATGACCTCGAAGACCTGGAAGACTTTGAATATGCTGACGATGAAAACAAATGATATAGACAACGGAATGGTGACATACTCTCTCGGAGAGGATGTCATTGCATTCACCACCGACCGCACGGTAGGTCGCGATGCAGACAAGATAAAAGACATAATAGGGACTATGCGCACTGTATCGCCAGCTTCTCTGCGCTTCACCCGCCCTCACCAGACGCACGGCGACCGTATCATGCCTGTGGCAGAGGAGTTCTTCGCTCTTCCTGCTGGCACACAGCAGATGCTGATGGAGGGCGTGGACGCTGTGATGACTAACGTGCGCAATACCGTTATTGGCGTATCTACCGCTGACTGCATCCCTGTACTTGTATATGACCCTGAGCATCATGCTGCCGCAGCAATACACGCAGGATGGCGCGGCACTGTACAGCGAATAGTTCTAAAGACGATGCAGCAAATGGAGCAGATGTATCACACCAACCCTGCTGTTTGCAAAGCGGCAATAGGACCTGGTATCAGCCTCGACAGCTTTGAAGTAGGCGACGAGGTGTATGAAGCCTTCACCGAGGCGCAGTTCCCAATGGAAACCGTGGCAAAGCAATACCCTGTAATGACAAAGGAACTTACAACCGAACAACCAGACAACCAAACAACTAAACAACTAAAGTGGCACATCGACCTAAAGGAGATTAACCAACAGTTGCTATTGACTACCGGCATGACAGCCGAAAACATAACAGTGAGCGACATTGACACCTTCACCGACACTCGTTTCTTCTCCGCACGCAGAGAACAGAAAGGAGACGAGAAGTGTGGAAGAATATTTAGCGGCATGGCTATTTAACAGCTAATTCATTATGAATTACGCACTATGAACTACGGACTATGAATTTAACTAAAACTATACACCTGCTAACCTTAATTCTGTTATGGCATACTTCCCTATGGGCTGAACCCAACTGGCGGTTCACGCACTATGACGACCATAACGGCATGTCACAATGGCACCTCACAAGAGTACTGCAGGACAAGAAAGGATTCATGTGGTTTGCTACATGGAACGGACTGAACCGTTATGACGGCTATGACTTTGCCGTATTCAAATCGCAGCCAGGTGATGGCAACACACTGACCTCTGACCGCATACGCAATATGCAGCTGGGGGATGATGGCAATATATACTGCATCATCAATAACCATATATGGCGTTTCAATCTCAACACCTACAAGTTTGAACAGCCTAATGCTGCGACACAAGAACGGTACACTTCACGGCTGAAAATAGACAAGGAGGTGCACGAACCTACCGACATGACCATCAACGGCAGTTTTTTCGAGAAAGTAAGACAGATATTCCGGGACAGCCAGCGTAACCTTTGGGTGATGGCAGCATACGGTGTGCATAAGATTACTGCCGCCCCGCAACCTGCGGAACGCATAGCCTGCGTACCAGAAGATGTCATACGCAGCATGATCAAGGACAGAAAAGGCAGAATATGGATTACTGGACGCAACGGTGGTGTCGTTACGGTGCTTGACAGACAGGCAAGACTGATTGGCTATCTCGGTACTGACGGCAGACTGCATGCTGTCCCGACACGCTTTGGCGGTATCTACTGCATCACACAACTACGTAATGGCGATATTTGCTTAGGCGGCAAACCTGACGGTATATACAGACTCAGGGAGACAGCAGAGGGCGTGTTCAACATGGAACACTTCACCAAAGGAACGGCAGCTCAGATAAAGAGCGGCAGCACACTGAACAATGAGAACGTGTACGACATTAAAGAAGACCGACAGGGCAGACTGTGGATTGCTACCCATGGTGGGGGACTCAACATTATGGAGTACAAGAACGGACGCACAGTGTTCCACAATATGAACACAGATTTTGCACGGTTCCCGAAGAATAACGTCTATATGCGACGCATCACAATTGTAGGCGACTCGCTGATGCTCGCCACCACCACCGAAGGACTGCTGGTGATGCCTAACATAAAGGCTTCATATAGAAACATGCGATTCACCCTTCATGAACGTGAGTCAAGTAGGGCGGAGAGCCTGTCTAACAGCGCAACAATGGATATGTTGTTTGACCGTAAGGGAAGACTCTTCATCACTACTGAGAGCGGTGGTGTAAACATGCTGCTGACAAAGCAATTGTCTGCGCCGAAATTCTCGTTCCGACATTTCAATACCACAACGGGTATGGGCTCTGACGTTGCCCTTGCAATGGCAGAGGCGGCAGACGAGATACTGATTCAGTGTAACAATCAGGTCACACGACTTAATGCCGACACTGGCGAGGCAGAGAACTTTAACGACTTGTTCTTCAGCACTGCATCACGTTTCTCGGATGCTGAGCCTATCATTCTGAATGACGGACGATGGCTGCTATCAACAGAATCTGGAGTTATTGCCATGCCGGAACGCAACTTTCACCAGCGTTCATACATACCACGAATTGTGGTTACATCACTGTCTGTCCCAGGAAAGCCGACAGACTATTCAGTGGAGGCGCACGACACCATTCGCCTTACGCCAGAGGAGCGTAACATCACCATTCAGTATGCAGCACTCGACTTTACCGACAACACACACATCAAGTATTCCACCCGTATCAGTCATGAGGGAAGATGGATAGCACACCAGAACAACGACAACTGGACCACACCGCACGATACACGTTCTATCAGTCTTTTTGACCTTGACCCAGGACTCTACAAGATAGAGATACGCTCAACCAACGCTGAAGGACTGTGGGTGGACAACGTCAGAACAATATACCTTGAAGTGGAACCTACATTCTGGGAGACGCGACTGGCTATGGTGCTCTACGTGCTGCTCACCATCATCCTCATATCAGGTGTTACATACACAATTACGTATATCCGCACACTGAAACGACAACGCGAGGAGAATCTGAAAGCATACCTGCGACTTTTCGAGATGCAGGGCAAGGCCAATGCGCAAGAAAACACGTCAGAAGAGCCTGAACTGAAGACAGTAAAAGAATTGTCCACCACACAGGAGCAAGCACCTGCTACAGAGCAAATCGGTGCGATAATGCCACATATATCAGAGGAGGACAATGCTTTCATGCAGCGCCTGCTGACATTTGTAGACGAAAACCTCGGCAACAGCGAGATTGGCGTGGATGACATTGCGGCTGCTACCGCAACATCACGCTCCAGCCTAAACCGCAAGACCAAGAGCCTGCTCGGCGTTACCCCTGCTGACTTCCTGAAGGAGGCACGCATCAAGAGGGCATGTCAGCAGTTGACGCAGACCAGACGTGGCGTAAATGACATAGCTTACTCCTGCGGTTATTCTGACCCGAAATACTTCTCCAAGTGCTTCAAGGCTTCCATAGGAATGTCGCCAAGCGAATACCGCAACAAACACCGTGACAGCGAAGGCAGTGTTTCATAATCCTGCTCCATGCTTTACACCATATGTATCAAAACGAACAATCCGCAGAAAAGCTGCCTGCATCAAGCAGCCTTTCTGCGGATTAATGTTTTCTGGGAGGTGTAATAACCTACCCAATAGCCCTACACGGGAACTTGTTACTTTAACTTAGCCAATTTCTTGGCAAGAGCGCGCATCACCTTCGGGAAGCGATCTGTCTCAACAAAATCTTGTCTGCCATTAAGCTTCGATATACGTATCTTGCAGACCGTATCATTAGTCTTGAGGTCTGTGACAGTGATGTCTCCATATATTCTCATGAACGCCTTAGCTCCATAGCAACCGCCCATCTTTCTTATGAACTGGTCTACATGCAGCACCATCTTGTATTGGGCATTGCCTGCATCGGAAGTTATCTTGAGCCCCTTGTTGTATTCATTGAAATACTCAGGAAAAAATTCCTCCATCAGGCTGACGCGTACGTCATAGTCATTGCCACACCAGGCCTTGAAATCTTCCTTCCTCTCGAAAGTACAGTGGTCAAGGTCTAACTCGAATATGGCACTCGCATTTTCCCTCAACACCGCTGCACTGCCTTCTTCCACAGCGAGCGGACCTGCCGCAACGGTTAATATGCAACCGATGAGCAGCATTAGTGAAAGTAATATTCTCTTCATTGTCATACCTTTATTTCATTACCGTTACCTTGCCAGTCTTGAGATATCTATTCAAGGCCTTTCCGAAAGACTCGCCTACTTCTTTCATCGGATCACGGAATGTGATGTAGTCATTGCTGTCACCGTCAGAACCTTTGAAATAAAATATAGCCATTATCTCCTTGGTAGAAGTGTTGACCAGCAGCACATCTGCCAAAATCTTGCCACCGTTGTCAACATTCTTCACTTTCACTACTACCTTGTAATTGACATCCTTGGTCTCACTGCTTGCTGTCAGGGATGCGATTTCGTCATTGAACCATTCATAGAAATAGTCCATAGACTTCTTCTCCCAGTCTCTCAAGCGCTTTGCTTTGGCAAGATATGCATCGAAGGTCTTGCCTTTTCCCCAAACCGTCTCCGAGCAGTCCAACTCAGCGGTCAGGTATTTCTCATTTCTTAGACACTCCATGCTGCCACTGACAAGCCTCAGGTCAGCGGCATACCCAGCTATGCAGAGTATGCCAAGAAGAATGGTCAAAAATACTTTTCTCATAGTATGACTAGTTTTTCAGATTAGAAGTCCAAGGCCACGCCCAACTCAAGACTCTTGTATGTTATGGAATTTCTATCACTATAATAATATGAACCTTTATAGAAATCAGTACTCTGCATACAGTAGCCTACGTTTACACTCAGACCTACATTACTATGACCGAAGTAGAAATGGCAACCGAGAGACGGATTAAAGAAGAAGCCTGATACGTCTGCTGCCGCACCACCAATCTTCACATCGAAATAAGGAGAAGCGTTACTGCCAAGACTTCTGTGAAGCTCACTTCTCAGATGCATGAAGATTGGGACGCTCCATGAGTTGGAGTCATAATCGCTTCCGCTGAAATAACACTTCGCACCTACACCGATACCAGCATACAGCTCTGGAATAATCTGGCAACCATGTGAAGTGTAGAAGAATTCGCAATCGGCAGTATAATCATCAAGACCGATAAGGTAAGAGTCGCCTACAAAGCCCCTGTATCTTGGAGCACGTGACCAGCCGTACTCTCCATCATTGCTTGACTCGCTTTGCGAAACAGAAGAGGCCGCACTCTTCGTTATCTTGTCTACCTGTGACATCTCATACACAAAGATACTACCGTCAGAGGTCTTTATCTTCACATTCTGGTTAGGCTTGATCTCCGTTATGTTACCATAAACCACGCTGCCGTTCTTCAAGTAGACAACGTCCTTTACTGACTGTGCTTGTACAGACATCGCCATGGCAAGCATCAAAAAAACAACTGCAAATACTTTTCTCATTTTGTTTTAGTTTTATAAATTAGACATTATATAATTTCTTTTGTCGCAAGCAACGTGATTTCTACAAGTTGGTGTTAACTACAGATGTTACATATCTGTTACGGGCATACTAACCCAGCTACCACCCTTCAGCAATATGTAGTGATAATAATTCAACACAATAACCTATATATTTGTTTGCAAATGTAAACATTTTTTTATTACTACACAAATAAAATTCAACTCATTTTAACTCATTTCTTAAATTTCCACCATACAAGTATTCAGCGATGCAGAGGAGGACAGCAGTAACATCACAGTACAATCTTGAGCATGTCGGCACGAGGAAAGGAATCCTCCGCCCCATATTTGTTTTAGCGGACAGTAATATTTATAGATAGTGTTACTTTTCTTGATTTATAGTCATAAACATATAGGGTGTATTGCTGGTACAATGTATTTCGCCATCAGATAGCCACCTCCCATCAGCCAGCACCAGAGGATAATAGCAAGAACAAAGGGTTTGAAACCTGCCCGTCTGAATTTGTCAAGACTGGTTTCTGCACCAAGTGCAGTCATCGCCATTGTAAGCAGGAAAGTGTCTGCGGCATTGATGAACGACACAGTGCTGTCTGGCAAGAGGTTGAGGGAATTGAACCCTATGACCAAAAGGAACAATATGGCAAACCATGGAACGGTGACACTGCCCTTCTGCCTTGAATCGCCACATGCAGATACCTCCTTCGCGACAAACATAGCTAATATGACCAATACCGGCACAAGCATCATTACTCTAATCATCTTCACAATGATGGCATTGTCGCTCACTGCCGTCCCCATTGCATTTCCTGCACCTACCACATGAGCCACCTCATGAACTGTGCTGCCAGTAAAGATGCCCATCTCGTTCGCTGCAAGGTCAAAGACACCTTCCCTATATAGAACTGGATAAAGGAACATGGAGAGTGTGCCGAAAATCACTACCGTAGCCACAGCCACAGCTGTTTTATATGGTTTGGGCTTTATAACTCCATCCACGCCCATTACAGCTGCTGCACCGCATATCGCACTGCCACAAGCGGTGAGTAGTGCGATATGTGAGTCCATCTTAAGAAGACGTCCTACAAGTATTCCAAGCATTATAGTACACGTCACCACTATGCCATCAACTGCTATGGCTGGCAGACCTACAGCCATGACATCCTGCAAACTCAGTCTGAAGCCATAGAGGATGATTCCCAAACGGAGAATGCGCTTTCCTGTAAATGCTATGCCTGGCACCCACGTCTCAGGCAATGAGCAACGAAGGCTGTTAGCATAAAACATGCCCAGCACTATACCAACAACTAACGGACTTAACGAAAGGGACTTTACCCAGTTCATCTCGCCAATGTAAAAAGCGGCACACGCAAAAAGTGCCATAAGCAATACGCCACTGAGCATACTGCCACGTTCATTTGAAAAATTCATTATTCTATCGTTTTTGTCTGCAAAGTTACAGATAAAAACAATAGGATGGTCATACAAAATAACTATCCGTCATAACCATTAGTAATTAACATGGTTATGAAAGCCGAAGCAAAAAGAGAAAGCAATCATTATAACTTTTCATGTCATCAGACAAGCAAGAACGTTTTTACAATTATTTTCCAGAACCATCCATGAACAACTTGAACTTGCGTACAATTGGAGCCGTCTCACCTTGTTTTTCCACAAACATGAACTTACGCGGTATGTTCAAACCTTCAATGTCAATGATACGGAAAGCATTGCCAAAGACCTCCTTACTTACCGAACGAATACTCACGATGCCTATACAGTCAGAATGATACACATAATGCTTTATGCCCTCTGTCGTACCAAAGTTCATCTCTATATCAAGATCTGAAAGACCTAATCCAAGCTTCTTCAGTGCCTGTTGTATTACATCAAGCGTACCAGATCCAAACTCACGTATAACAATAGGAGTCTGTTTCAGCTGTTCAACAGTAATCGTATCACCAGTAATTGCAGGATGCCCGTTACGCACAATCACCACCAGTTCATCATCCATAAAAGGCGCATACTTCAGTTGCGGTTGCATATTGATGCCCTCCACCATACCGATGTCTATCTTGTCAGCCAATAGCGCAGCCTCTACCTCGCGAGTATTACCGCTAATCAAAGATACACGTACATGCGGATAGTTTTTTCTGAAATCCGCAATAATCTCAGGTACGACATACTGCGATATGGTCGTGCTCGCACCAATACGCAGCTCTCCACTCGTATTCTGCTTCAAGGTATTCATCTCATAATTCATAGACTGATAATCCTTTATTATTGCCGATGCATGACCAAGCAACAACTGCCCAGCTTTGGTCAGTTGTATATGATTACCCAAACGATCAAAAAGTCTTACGCCAAACTCCTTCTCTAACTCCTGTATATGCTTGCTTATAGCCGGCTGGCTAACAAACATCTCCACTGAAGCCTTGGTGAAACTTAGGTTTGTCGCTACACTTTGGAAAATTTTCAGTCTTATATCTATCATTGCCTAATCATTTGTACATAATAATATATAATTGTTTATTTTGCGAAAAGAAATGTCATAATATCATGCTTGCACATAAAACCTTGTCAATCAGAGCGTAACGCCATGATGTTTTCTATGAGGTTTCTCCCTGGAAATGTCATAAACCTCATACATGGACATTCGAATACACGCATATACCAAAAAAAGTCCCGAAAGCATTTGCTTTCAGGACTTCTCGTTTCGGAACAACTT
>SAMEA104315434__coassemble_146_pt1 | contig 53703 bp, 32 predicted proteins | sample SAMEA104315434__metabat2_high_PE_014 | metagenome-assembled genome bin SAMEA104315434 (sample SAMEA104315434) | gut metagenome | biome: Monkey gut; feature: monkey-associated habitat; material: faeces | place: China | collected 2013
GTCGTTTAGTTGTGTGGTCGTTTAGTTGTGTGGTCGTTTAGTTGTGTGGTCGTTTGGTTGTAGGTCTTTTTAATGGTTGTGGGTTGTAGGTCTTTTGGATTGGACTGTGGGGACAGACCTAAAACCTAAAACCAATAACCTAAAACCTTAAACCTAAAACCTAAAACCAATAACCAGAAACCTACTATATTAGAACTGAACTGTTATACCACCAGTAACAGACTTGGCTCTTGGTGTCTGCGCATTGTCGTAAACGATGCCGTAACCGCCGTATCCGACCTCAGGATCTGCGCCTGAGTACTTGGTGAGACAGAATACGTTGTTTGCTGATACGTAGAAGCTAAGCTGGCTCAGTCCATACTTCTTGATGAGCTTTGGAGCGAATGAATAGCTTACCTGCGTGTAGTTAAGTCTGAGGAACGAGCCATCCTCCACGAATCTGTCGCTGCCGAGGTAGTTGTAACCAGCACGGTGAAGTGCTCTTGGAATCTCGGCTATGTCACCCTCCACGCGCCAGCGGTGGTTGACGGCACGGCTCTGGTTGTTGTTGCCGTACATGGCCTCGGAGTTCATACGGTTGCCGTTGATGACCTTGTTGCCGTAACGGAAGTTGAACTGGTTGTTCCAAGACCAGCGTCCCCACTTGAACTTGATGCCGAAACCGCCAGTGAACTTAGGCAGTGATGAACCGAGATAAACGATATCCAGCTCGTTGATGGTACCATCATGGTTGATGTCTTCATAAACGGCATCGCCGCCCTTGAACTCATATTCTGACGTTGTGCCGTAGCAGAAGGTCATAGGCTTGGTGCGTCCCTTGTTGTCCTTGATTACAGTTCCGTTCTCATCGCGTACTACTGGTGCGTTAGGTCCGCTTACTCCTGCCACTTCTGCGTCGCTATAGTCAGAGTACTGGTAAGTGCCCTTGTAGCGGAAGCCGTAGATACTGCCGAAAGGCTTGTCGAGTTCCACACGTGTGATGTAAGAACCGTTCTGGCGGTTGAACTCGCCTGAGAGAAGTTCGAGGCAGCTCTCTTCCATCTCCGTGATGACGTTCTTGTTATTGGCGAATGTCACGTTGAAGTCTATGCCGAGCTTTCCTACCTTCACGAGGTTGTTGGTATTGATGTTAAACTCCCAACCAGAGTTTTCCATCTTGCCGATATTGTCGTATGCAAGCTGTGTGTAACCAGAAGAAGTAGGAATCTTTCTGTCCTTCATCAAGAGGTCAGAGGTGTACTGCTTGTATAGTTCGAGGTTACCAGTGAGCTTGTCATTGAAGAATCCGAAGTCGAAACCGAGGTTCCATGTCTTCTTGGTCTCCCACTTGAGTTTGCTGAGCTGCACGTTGGCAGGTGCTGTAGAAGTCTCTCCGAGGTAGCCCTTACCGTTGGAGTACTTACTGAAGTAGAGGTATTCTGCACCTGGCTGCTGTCCTACCATACCCCAACCTGGACGTATGGAGAGCATTGAGAGCCAGTTGGCGAGTGGCTGCATCCATGGTTCGCGGTTTACGTTCCATCGCAGTGACACTGCGGGGAATGTGCCCCAGCGGTTGTCTGGGCCGAACTTGGTGCTGCCGTCTCGACGTACGGAGAAGTCGAACATATAGCGCCCCTTGTAAGCATAGTGCAGAGAGTATGTGAAGTACATGCTTCTCCACTGTCCGGCAGAGCTGGAGAACTTGCCTCCATCGATGATGCCTTCCGCTCCAGTGCCTATGATGCTTCCAGTAGGCAGTCCGTAAATGCCTGTTGCCTGTGAGGTGCTGCTACCGTCTGTGAGCTGTCCGCGGAGCATCATCATCATGCTGTGGTCCTCATTCTTGAAGTGAGGAGTGAAGGTAAGAGTGTGCGTCGTGGTGATGCCGAGGCTCTTGTATGAGTCTGCCGTACTCTTGTTGGCATTGTTACTATTCCATGTGTCCACATTAAGCTCGGCAGGGAGGAAAGAGTCGTTGTACTTATTAAAGATGTCGAAGACTATCTTTCCCTCGTACTTGAGCTGTGACTTGCCAGGGTCCACACCGAGGAGGTTGTACTCTATCTTGAACTCAGGCGAAATTTTGTATGTCGTCTCCGTCTTAGTGGCAAGGTTGGCGAGTGCTACCGGGTTCCACTGCGGTACGTTATTCACCGTATGGTCCACCATATCCTGCAGCTCCGTAGACACTGTGGTAGGTATGCGGTAGTAGTAACCAGTGTTGTTATTGTCGCTGTCATACTCGTAAATAGGAGTGTTAGGCATTCGCTTGTATGCCATTCCGAGGAGGTCAGCGTAGTTCTGGTCGTTCTTGGTGTATGTGAACGAGAGGTTGGTTACAATCTTTATTCGGTCACTGACGAAGTAGTCGAGAGCCACACGTGATGACAGTCGGTCGAGCTGCTGCTTGATGATAGAACCTGTCTCATGGTCATAACCTGCACCGATACGGAAGTTGGCCTTCTCGCCACCACCGGTGAGGGAGAGGTAGTGGTTCTGTCTCCAACCAGTCTGCTGTACGGCGTTCACCCAGTCAGTGTTCTTGTTGTAGTTGTTCCTGCCGTTCTTGTTACTGGTATCGTAGTTGAACTCAATGATATTGCTTGCGTCACTGCTCAGCTTAGGGTTGAAGTATGCTTCCTTCATGAGCATGGTGTACTCATCACCCGTCAGCATCTGGTATCCCTTAGGCTGCCATGTGCCGGTGAGTCGGTAGCTGTATGTCACCTTCGTGTTGCCTCGTGCGCCACGCTTGGTCTTTATTTCGATTACGCCGTTGGCACCCTGCGAACCCCAGATGGCTGTAGCGGCAGCATCCTTGAGTACGCTGATGCTCTCGATGTCCTCCGGGTTTACGTTAAGGAGCTCGGCAAACTTCTCGTCGTTGGCGGAAGAGAAGTCGATGCTGTTGCCGAGGTCGTTCTCCCACACATTGCCGTCAACTACGATGAGCGGCTCACTGCTGGCATTGATGGAGCTGACACCACGCAGGCGCATTGACGTTCCTGCACCGAGGTTACCGCTGTTAGCAATGATGTCAAGACCTGCGATACGTCCCTGCAGTGCCTCGTCGATGGTGGTGATAGCAAGTCCTTCGAACTCCTTTGTGTTGATAGTCTGGTTAGAAGTGGAGAGCTCATCCTGCGGTATGGCAAGTCCTGAGCCGTTGCCGCGTCGCTTGCTGACCACCGTCACCTCGGAGAGGGCTGTCTTGTCCTCAAGCACTACGTTATATGTGGTGCCGTTGATAGGCATGGTCTTTGTCTTGCAACCTACGTAGCTGAAGCGGATCTTGTTCTTTGGGTCTTTGATTTTGAATGAGAAGTTACCGTTCATGTCAGTCTGTGCGGAGCTGACGATACGGTTAGACTTGTCTACCTCCACTACGTTTGCCATCATGATAGGTCCGAAAGAGTCAGACACCGTACCAGAGACCACCTCTCCCGCACTCTGTGCGAAGGCTGTTCCGCCCATGAGCGACAGCTGGAGGGTACAGAGCATGGCAGTGCGCCTCATGCGTCCGTTTATATCTGTCAATAATAGTTTCATGTTCTTTTGAATTGTTTATCGGTTAGCTTAAGAGAGCTTTACTCCTTACACCTTATTATATATAGTGGGTTATGGGTAACCTAAAACCATATCATCATTTGTGTATGAGCGGTTTGTCGATGAGGTGTATCACGGCAGTAGACGCTGTATAGAGACCAGTGGCATAGGACTTGTCCTCATTGTTGAGTATGTACTCACGCGCCATGAGGTTGTAAGTGCCATCGCCCTTCACCACCTTTGCCGGAGCACTGTCTGATGCAGTTGTGCCGATGATGATGTTTGAACTTGTCAGCTCAGGATATACCTTCACGAACTTGCCGTTAGAACCGATGAGGGCAGTCTCATAACCATCCTTCGCCTGTGGCTTAGCACCGATGAAGAGTGCTCCGTCCTGTATGTGATATGCGAGGAAGTTCTCTATGGCGAGTGAATCCTGTGACGCCGCCTGTATCTGTCCTGCCTCCTTCTCCGCTTCTACCTTGTCCCATGTAGGGAGTTTTCCAGCAGCCTGGAGTGCCTGGATTGACTCATTGGTAGGCACGTAGACAGTATAGTTATATGTATTGAACGTAGATATATTGTCGCCGACGCACGCATACTTCTTGTCGTGCATCTGCTCTATGAGTGCAGAGCCTTCAAGGAGATTGGTGAACTCCATCATCTCGTCGTGCTCGCGGAGCAGGTCGATGGTGGTCTTTCGTGTTGTCATGATAGGCTCGCCATCGAGGATGTAACATTTACCGTTGCCCTGGGCTGTCTGGTCATAGATGTATGACACGCGGAGCGGCTCGAAGGTCTCGTTAAGCTGGAGGCTGCCCTCCACGGTCATGCCGTTTACTCCTGCCCTTGCGTTGTTGACCTTGATTTCCTGTCCGCCCTTAGTCTTGTAGTAGGTGTTACCGTCTTCCACATTGCCGATGACGATGTGGTTGTCAAGCACGTCCTTCAAGCGGCTCTGTATGCGTCCCTCGTCACGCACTTCCTCGATGCTGTCGCCTACCTCGCGGGTGGCTACGTCATACTTGTACACGCCTGCCCATACTGTGTTCTGTTTCTCGTCGTAGTGGAAGCGCCACAGCTCAGTGTCGCTCATGCCGTAAGATGCAGGGTCCACATAGCTCAAGAGCGCATTGTTTGAAGGGATGAAGAAGCTGTAGTATGAGTTGAGCGAGTTGAGGTACACATTGTACTGGCACTTGGAAACCGCCCAGTCGATGATGCGCATGCTTTCGTTGACCACTGCTGGATAGAGCACGCTGACGAAGCTTGTAGGCGAGAACACCTTGTTGGTGAGGAAGACAGCACCGTTACATGCGAGCCATACGCTGTCTATATTCTCCTTGCTCACGCCCATAGGGTCATTGGCATCATTGAGGATGCTGCTGAACTTACTTGGCACGCAGGTGCCGATGAAGTCAGACTGCATATTGTTGTTGATAAGCTCCTTGACCACCTTGGTAGGGACATTGTCCCACGTGCCGTACTGGTTCTTCAGGACCTTACCTGGACCGTTGTCCCAATAGTCCTGCATGGCAGCGTCGGAAGGCACCATCATCACGCCCATGTTACGCTGGAGCGCAACGCCGAGAGGTGAAGAGGACGTCACCTCGGCAGAGGTGCAGTAGGTATTCCATCCCGGATCGAAGGTCAGCTCCTCGGAACTGTGGAGTCCGTTGCCGTCATCTGTTCTGTTCTCCGTACCACCCTGGCTCCACTTTGCGAAGTATCTCTTCTGGAAGATGGAGTCAACGTTGGTCTTGTACATGTCGTTATAGAACTCAACGTTTTCCTTACCAATATAATAAGGTGCGGCGAAACGCTCGAGGAGCTTGCTGAAGGTGCTTACCTGTGGCTTGCTGTTGATGACCTGCGCCATATTGTCAAGCGGCATGACTACTTCCGCCATCTTATGGATAAATCCGTTGGAACACTTGATGTTCTGCTGCACCATGTTCACACCGTTCACGCTGGCATCGCCCGGCTTGCGGTCGGTGGTGTAGTTGTAGAGGAAGTTGTAGTCATCGTTCGTAATCTTGTTGTTCGTCATCTGACGCTCGATGAAATGGAGCATCGGAGTCACCGTCATGTCATTCATGAGCAGCACCTGACTTCTGTCAGAGAACTTCTTCCATGTCTTGTTCCATACCTGTGCCTCTGGTGTCATGTTTGGCAGGTCCTGCGTCTTCACGACAGCCACGGAGTCAAAGGTGGTCACAGAGCTGAGACGACGCATACACTTGCCCTCGATAGGGCCTTCAAGGCTTGCGAGGTCGTCTACCTGATAGCTGCTGTTTACCATAGCTCCGAGGAGCAACAACTTCTTTTGGCTCAGCGACAGCTGTTCATAGCTGTGCACACCCCACTTGTTGCTGGCATAGAATCTTGCAAAGGCGTCATCATCTGCCACGAACATGGTCTTGGAGCCCGTCTTGGCGAGCGTCTCCTTGAGACCGAGGTCATCAATGAGCCGTACCGTGTTGGTGTAGTGACCGTCGTCTGCAAGATAGCTGTAGATACTCGCGCCCCAGCCTGCTGGGTCGTTCTGATCCAAGTCATACTTGTCACATGCGGTGAAGTTCACCAGACATGCAGACAGCGCAATAGCGGCAGCCGCGCTGCGCCATCCCGACTTAAGCATTTCTTTTTTTGTCTTCATTTTGGTCAGTTTATATTTTTTAGGTTTTTTTCGAAATAATATCTGTTGCAAAGGTAGCGTTTTTTTATTATTATAACATTTGGAAAAATAACGCATACTTTTCATTCCGTAACAAACTGCTATAAAACTTTTGAAAAAATAACATAGACTTTCGAAAAAATAACATCCACATGTTTCATAAAGCGCCTTGAGAGAGCAATACACTGCCCATGACCCGTATTTCCCCCTGACTTTGCAATAGCTATCAAATCGCATTGCAATAGCTATCAAATCGCAACGCGAAAGCTACCTAATCGCACGATGAAAGCTACCAAATCGCGACGCCACCTCATTTCTTCGTGCAACATACTCATTACAAACCACTTACAATACGCCACTAAATAAAACAACCACTTACATAGAAATTTTGAAGAAAAATTGCATAAATGTGAAGAAAAACAGGATAAAAATGGTGCAGAATAAAAAAAAAATATTAAATTTGCATTTATTTTGAGAAAAGAAACTAACTATAATGACAAAACTTAACTTAAACATGAACCGTATTCTACTTACGCTTTGTCTGCTCGTATGCGCATTATGCGCGCATGCGCAAAGGGGCGTGCTCTTCTCTGGCAAGGACCTGCTGAGCAGCAGCATGGTGCACAGCGTATACCAGGACCGTCAGGGATTCATCTGGGCATGCACGGAAAACGGCATAGACAGATATGACGGCTACAGATTCATAAACTATAACGTGGCGGACGGTCTGGTTTCGGACAACGTGAACTGCGTGTTCCAGGACAAGCGGAACGACCTGTATATCGGCACCACAAGCGGTCTGAACGTGATGCACAACAATCGCATCCACCCCGTAGGCATCAGGGAGGAGAACGGCGTAAGGCCCTTTGCGGCATACATCACCTGCTTCTGCGAGGGGGGTGACGGCACGGTCTACGTAGGCACTTCGGGCAGGGGGATATGGACTATCAACCCCGATAAAACCGTGAAAAAAGCTTTTCCCGACGTGCAGAACGTGCAGTTTGCACAGAGCATGACGTTTGACCGCAAGGGAGTACTGTGGGTAGTGACCAATACCAATGGCGTCTTTGCCGTAAAAAACAACAAAGCGAGGAGATATGCCATAAAGGAAAGCACCAACTTCGCTGCCATTACGACGGACATCTACGACAACGTGTACGTAGGTTTCATAAACGGCGGCGTTTACAAGACTGATGCCGCACGAGCCTTCTTCCGCCTCATCCCCTCCACCGCCAACACCTCTGTCACCTCACTGCTGGCGCGCAGGGACGGCAATATCTTCGTGGGCACGAACGGCTCGGGACTGCTGCTGCTCGACAAGAACAACGGGGCACTGTATCCCAACCATATCTACAGCAACGAGCTGGACATGAACAAGGTGAAGGTGTATTCCATCATAGAGGACCGCACAGGTAACATGTGGCTCGGACTGATGCAGAAAGGCGTGTTCATGCATCCGCCTCACAGCACGCTCATGAACCACATAGGCAGATACCAGGGACCATCTAACCCCATTGGGGAACAGTGCGTGATGGCTGTTTACAAGCAGAGAAACGGTACTCTCTGGGTGGCTACGGACCAGGACGGACTCTATGCGCTGGACGCTGACGGCAGACAGCTGCACCACTTCACGCATGATGCCGCGGTGCCGACAAGCGTGCCGGGCACCATCATGACCATTACGGAGGATATGCAGGGCAGACTGTGGGTAGGCTCCTTCCTTAACGGATGCGGATGGGTGGACACCAATACGGGCGAATACCACCGCATAGCAATCAGCTACGGCATGGCGCAGAGCTGCATGGACCTGCGCATGGGCACGCATAACGACCTGTGGATAGGCACACTGGGCGACGGACTGAAATGCCTGAACCTCATGACGGGCACCGTAAAGGAGTTCAAATCCGGACAGCCAGACTACTCCTCCTGTCTGGCGAACGACTTCATACAGCAGATGGAGATAGACAAGGAGGGCAAGTACCTCTTCGTGGGAACCACAACGGGACTCTCATGCCTCGACATCAAGTCGGGCAGATGGGACAAGGTGGTGGACAAGAACAACCTGCTGGGAGGCACCTCTATCGGAGCACTGAGATACGACAGGAACGTAGGTCTGTGGGTGGGCAACGCTAACGGACTGTACAACATCGTCTTCAAGCCAGGACATACAAAGGAGTATACCATCAAGCATTATGACACCTCCAACGGACTGACGGACAACCATGTGCAGTCCATAGAGATTGACAACAAGAAGATGATATGGGTGAGCACCACCAAGGGACTCTGCTGCCTCAACCCGAAGACGGGAAAGATTAAGGGATACCACAGCACTAACGGCCTGATGCCTAACGAGTATGTATGGGGCGTGTCATACAAGGACCATCAGGGAAACATGTTCTTTGGTGGCACACAGGGACTCACGGTGTTCAATCCCGCAAAGATAAAGCAACTCACAAAGAAATGCGACATAACGCTGACAGAACTGCTCATAGGAGGCACGGAGGTGACAGCAGGCGACAAGTCTGGATGGTACGAGGTGTGCGACACTGCAGTGACGGTGGCAGAGAGGTTCGACCTCTGTCATGATGACAACAACATAACGCTGCGTTTCTCCACCCTCACCTTCGAGGGACAGAACAGCATAAGATACCGTTACAGCATCAACGGCGACGAATGGATAATGCTGCCTCCCGAACAGAACGAGCTGACTATCAACCGTATGCCTCCGGGCGACTACGTGTTCCAGATAGAGGCGCTCGACAACGGCACCGTGGTGGCGAAGAAGGAGATAAAGGTGGTCATTCACAACCCGTGGTACTTCACGCCCGTGGCAAGACTGATATATCTCCTCATCGTCATTGCCATCATCTGCTACTGCCTGCACTTCATGAGGATGAGAAACAACGAGAAACTGAAGCTGCAGGAGCACATGCACGCTGAGGAGCTGAACGAGCAGAAACTGCGCTCGTTCATCAACCTTAGCCATGAGATTCGTACTCCTATGACGCTCATTCTCACTCCGTTGCTGCAATTGATAAAGGAGGAGACCGACTCACACCGCAAGGCTACGTATGACATCATAAGGCGCAACGCCGAGCGCATCCTCCACCTCGTGAACCAGATTATGGACATACGTAAGATTGACAAGGGACAGATGACCATGCAGATGTGCGAGACGGAGATGGTGGACTTCGTGACGGACGTGGTGGATATGTTCCAGCTGCAGGCAGCAAACAAGAGAATCGACATAACGACAAGACATGATGGCATAGAGGAACTACCAGTATGGATTGACCGCATGCAGTTTGACAAGGTGCTTATAAACCTTATGTCCAACGCTGTGAAGTACTCACCAGCAGGAGGCAGCATAGTGGTACGCATAACAAAGGCCAAGAGCTTCACTCCGCTCAACAACAACAGCATCAGTAACTTGCCTACTCTGCCTGCCGACGGCAGCGAGGCGGAGAACGAGGGCTACGTGACAGTGACCGTTTACAACACTGGCGAGAAGATACCAGAGAAGAGCCTGACAAAGATATTCGAACGCTTCTACCAGGTGTCATCAGCCTCATTCCAGTACAAGACGGGCACCGGCGTGGGGCTTGACCTGGCGCGCTCCATCGTAATGCTACACCATGGTGCCATAGGCGCACACAACAAAGAGAACGGCGTGGAGTTCTACGTCACCCTGCCACTCGGCAAGTCCCACCTCAAGGAGGAGGAGATAGCACCATGGAAGGAAGAGGAACACAGCACGCACGTACTGCGAACGGAGATTACCGCCCTGGAATCGGAGTCGAACAATGAGGAAGAGAATATAAAAACGCCCGTTTCATCGGTAAAATCGAGAAAAACGAAGATCGTGATTGCGGAAGACGATGACGAGATAAGGAACTATCTAATGTCGGAGCTGTCGTCCACCTACCGTGTATTGGCATTCAGCAACGGTGCCGATGCTCTGCCCGCTATACTGCGGGAGGTGCCGCAGCTGGTGATAAGCGATGTGATGATGCCCGTGATGGACGGCTACACGCTCTGTTCCAAGATAAAGTCGAACGTGAATACCAATCATATCCCTATCATCCTCATTACCGCCAAGACGCGCGATGAGGACAAGATGGAGGGACTAGAGACGGGTGCCGACCTGTACGTGACAAAGCCGTTCAACCTCGACATACTGCGCCGCAACATTGCAAACCTCATAGCCTCACGCAAGGTGATGCAGAACAAGTACAAGGGTAAGGAGGACCTGAACATAGACTGTAATGACGACGAGGCGGACGATGCCGACAAGGAACTGATAAACCGCATCATAGAAGTGATTAACGATAATCTCTTTGACTCTGACCTTAACATAGACATGATATGCGAGAAGGTGGGCATCAGCCGCGTGCACCTCAACCGTAAGATGAAGGAGATGACCAACCAGACGCCTCACGCCTTCATAAAGAACCTGCGCATCAAGGCTGCCGCCAAGATGCTGCGCGAGAAGGACCTCTCCATCAGCGAGGTGATGTGGAAGTGCGGCTTCAACAGCCCTACGACCTTCTCCACCATGTTCAAGAAGATGTACGGACAAAGCCCGCGCGACTATAAGAAAGAAGCGGAGGAGGAGAACGAGTAAAAAAGTCAGAGACATTGATAGCAGGCGTATTAGAACAATAAAAGAACAGGGGACACTTCGTTTCTTAGCAGGAAATTTACTACCTTTGTCAAGACCATTATTTAACCCCCATATAATAAACAACTTACTATGACTTTGGCAAGCAATAGCGACTTCATGAGTTGGGTCTCGCAGTTAAAGCAAGATATACGCTGTGCACAAGTTAAAGCAGCTATTAAGGTGAATACCGAATTGCTACGCCTTTATTGGCGCATGGGTGCGGACATTTGCGAGAAGCAGAAATCGGCTTCTTGGGGGGACGGATGGCTTAAAGAACTAAGCCGTGAACTTATGGCTGAGTTTCCAGACATGAAAGGCTTTTCGTATCGTAACCTAAGGTATATTCGCCAATGGTATGAGTTTTATTATCAGCAATTTGCAATTTGGCAACAAGCTGTTGCCAAATTTAGCGATAATAAGGAGCAACTACCTGTTGCCCCGATAAGCGAAGATGTTTTCTTCTCCGTTCCTTGGGGGCATCATCTGTATATTATATCTCAATGTAAGGATGTAGATCGTGCCATATTCTACTTGAAAAAGACGGTTGAAAACGGTTGGAGTCGTGCTGTTCTGCTTAATTTCCTTGACACCAACCTATATGAACGACAGGGAAAGGCAGTGAATAATTTTAGCAGATTGTTGGCTGACCCGCAAAGCGAATTGGCTGCTCAAACGTTGAAAGACCCTTATAATTTCGATTTTCTTACACTTGATGGAGAATATCGAGAGAAAGAGTTAGAGCAAGGACTTACTAAAAACGTCACTCGTTTCTTACTTGAACTTGGTACAGGATTCGCTTTCGTTGGAAGTCAAGTTCCATTGCAGGTGGGAGACGAAACGATATATCCCGACTTGCTTTTCTATCATCTTGAATTACGTTGCTATGTGGTTGTGGAACTGAAAGTTACAAAGTTCAAAGGCGAACACCTGGGGCAATTAGGAGTATATGTAAGTGCTGTCAATCATATCAAGAAGAAACCGACTGATAATCCCACTATCGGATTACTTATTTGTAAGACAAAGAACAACGTGATGGCACAATATGCGTTGGAATCAACAAACCAACCAATTAGCATCTCAGAATACCAACTCTCGAAGCTCATGCCAGAGAGTATACAAAGCCAGTTGCCTACAATTGAAGATATTGAAGCGACGCTTTCTGATATAAAGTAAAGGGCGGCTTTATTCCAAGGCTAATTTTCAGAACCGCCCTAAGTAATGATAACGGAATATAATATGAAACCGCCATTGGTACAATGTGTACCAATGGCGGTTTCATATATGAGCTGTTTAAAATTCATACAACAACCTGGATAGCGCCTCTATATAATAATAGTCCGCATAAACGATGCTGGCGTCTATTTCAGAGCCCGCAGGATGATGCCCGGTAGAGTGAAGAAGAAACGACACGTTGCGACTGCCGCTAAGATACCTCCTGCTGCTGAGGTCGGAAAGCATGGCAAGGGCTGCCGCCCTGTATTCCCTACTCTTTTCTCCTGACACATACCCAGACAGCTCAAGGAGTGCGGACGCTACCACACTGGCGGCAGAAGCATCCTTGGGGGCACGCAAGCCGCGAGGGTCGTCCATATCCCAAAGGGGCACATTGTCATCGCTCGTGGCACGCAGACGCTTGAGGTATATATCCGTCACCTTCTGTGCAAAGGCGAGAAAGCGAGGCTCATGGGTGTAGCGGTAGACCATGGTATAACCATAAATCGCCCATGACTGACCGCGAGACCACATGGAGTAGTCCGCATACCCCTGATGAGTCACTCCACGGAGGAAGGCACCAGAGAGTGTGTCATACACCGCCACATGATAGCAACTGCCGTCAGGACGGAAATGGTAACGCATCGTGGTATCGGCATGGCTGACGGCAATGCGACGCAGCTCATCACTGCCTCCGTTACGAGCTGCCCAGAAGAGGAGCTCAAGGTTTATCATATTGTCCATGATAGTGTTATGACCGCCATAATCCTTCACATGGCGAGGCCAGCTGAGTATGGTGCCCACCTTGGGGTTAAACAACTGAGCGAGGTGGCTGGCACCTCTCAATGCCATGCGCTTATACTCTTCGCTATGGGTCTGTTCATAGCCCTTCATATATGAGTTAATGACTATAAAACCGAGGTCATGATCGTAGACAGGACCATCGACAATACCTGCGAGGGCTGCAGTATAGCCTTCGGCAGCCTCACGCACCTTGGCATCATGGGTATGACCATAGTCCATCCACAGTATGCCGGGCCAGAAGCCAGAGCACCACTCCTCGGCAATGGCGCGACGGCAGTTCCACCCCTGCTGTTTGTCGGTGGCGAGGATATTACGTGGTATCATGGAGAAATCGTAGGTTCCTTCCTCATGTCGCAGTTCTTTCAAGGCCTTGTTTACCTGAGCAGAACAATAGTCCAACTGGCGGTTAGCATTAAAGCCTCGTCCCATACAGACGCATGTCACAAGGGAAAGAAGAAATGTGGAGATGAATTTCATAATAGTATTCTGTGTTAATTATTAGTTCGTTCACAATATAATACGTATAAACAAGTCGCAACACTTATGCGATTTTTCTTCTCTTGTGGGCGTATGGGGGGCAGGATTATTCCTGCGCCATAGTGAGGTATTAAGTATTAGTGATAAGTGATTAAGTGTCTGCCTCGCTTATGCATAAACACAAAAAAAAACCGCTGACAACGGTCTCAACGACCTTTGTCAGCGAAATTCTGAAAAGTTCCGTTTCACAACGTCTCCTTTACAATAAAAATATTACCTACCAAATAACTAACTAATCGTTTGTAGAACTAACTATCAAATCTAAAACTTTGTCTAATTCATTATATCACATAAAACCTGATGTCTAAATGATGCGACGCATCTCCTCGCGTATCGCCTTGCGTGCCTTGAACTGATGGCACTCCACAGTGCGGGTGCTGATGTTGAGCTGCTCGGCAATCTCGGCAATGTTAAGCCCCTCAATGCGTGTCTTCTCATATACACGGCGTGTAGACGGTGAGAGACTTGCCATAAGACAACGCTCCTGGGATGCCAGATCGTGGAACACAGCTACCTGCTCTGGTGTGAGGACAGGCGAGGAGACCTCCATGTCATATATATAGGAGTTTACCTCCTGACGCTTGTAATGGCGACGTATGCGGTCTATCACTATATTATTCACTATGGTATAGCAAAGACTCTTGACTGTCTCTCGGGTTATGACATCATAGCCCATCAAGCGTATGAAAGCATCTTGTACTATATCCTCTGCCTCTTGCAAACTGTTTATCCTTGTTGAAGCATACGCAACAAGCGCGGATTGATACTGCTCGTAGGCATATTGTATTATGTTCTCTTTGTTCAACATGGATGTATTAGTTTAGAAGTCAGTAGTAGTATTAGTTATTGTCGACTGCTATTGTATTTCGACGTTGCAAAGTTACGCACATTACTGCATTCATACAAGTTTTTTCTGGCTTTCTATCTCCGTTCTATTTCAAAATGACTACTGTTTTACTAAATTACTGATTTGCTGCATTTTACAATCAGTCCATCTAAATTATACAAACAATGAACCTAAGATTATTCTAACTCAAACGGAATTTACAGAGCTTTTCGTTTGCAGATTCTGTCGTTTTTCTGTAACTTTGCAAGTGATTACCTGCCTGAAACTTTTTCAATATATTACAATATAGTTTGTGAACGCTATGAGAATGTATATCTGCCATATTCTGCTTGCCTTGTCCATGCTGTGCGGTATGGACACGTATGCAGCGCCATTGCATACACGTAGCATAACCATCTACGAGGGACTGGCGGGCGAATCGGTGTACGCCATATACAGAGACAATGACGGCATGACATGGTTCGGCACCATCAACGGCATCACCTGTTATGACGGATACAACATGACAACGTATGACGTAAACAAACAACGCTCGAAGAATGCGGTGAACGGGTTCGCCACCACAAAAGACGGCAGATTCTTTGCGGCAGCAAGCAGCGGACTATACGTAAGGAACGATGAAACGGGCAGATTCGAGCCTGTAAAGAATAAATCCGTAGACAAGAACATAACGGACAAGATTACGGCTATCAAGGCTGACGGGAAAACTCTGTATGCCGGTACGGCAAACGGACTGTACATAATGAATGGCGACAGAGTGAACCATATATGGCCTAACACGAACCATCTGTCGCGTAACAACATGATTGAGGATATAAAGGTGACAAAGAACGGAACGGTGTGGATTCTATGTACCAACGAACTGTATATCCTCGACAGGAAGAAGGGGACACTGAAGCCACAGGGGCTCGCAAGAAATATGGCAGCGCCGAAAGACTTCAAAAGAATGGAGATAATGAATGGCAGGATGTTCATCGGAACGTACAACAGCGGACTGTTCTGCTATAACACTGCTAAAAAACATATATACAAATACCTTGACGTAGGCTGCGACGTAATTACATGCCTCAGTCTCTATGACGGTATGCTGTATGTAGGCACTGACGGTGCAGGAATGTCTGTAGTATCGCTGAAGACCGATGAAATCGTGAAAAAATATTCTACTGCGCCAGACAGCGAGATAAGACTGCCGGACAATACGGTGTACTCTTTCCTCAGAGACAAGAACGGCGTATGCTTCTTCGGTTACTTCAGACGAGGAGCACAGCATTCGTATTATACCACTCCACTGTTCCACTGCTACAAGACAAAGGGCTTTGACAGCAATGGGGTGAACGTGAGAAGCTTCTGTCTAGACGGCAAGATAAAGGTGATAGGCTCGCGAGGCGGACTGTATCTCATCAACGAGGTGACAGGAAAGCACAAGTTCTTCACACCGGCGGAACTGGGCGGTTCCATCGTTACCAACGTGGTGAAATATGAAGGGAACTACTACTGCTGCACATTCAACGGTGGAGTGATGCGCATAGACCCGAAGACCATGACAACCTCACGATTCGGGAAAAGCGAGATACTGCGTCGCGGCAGCTTCGGCACGCTGGTGGTATCACCCGAAAACGAACTGTGGATGGGCGGAAACTACGGCATATTCGTATATAATGGTGCCACTAACACCGAGAGGATGTATGACGACCGCAACTCGCAGCTATACCGCGCATACTGCAACAACCTGCTCTTTGACAGCCAGGGCAGATGCTGGATATCCACTTCAAAGGGTATATGCATCTATGACCCTATCGACAAGACTATTCACATCACAGGATTCCCGTACAAATTCTTCAACAAAGCCTTTGAGACCGTGGGAGAAAGGGGCGACAACGGCAAACTGCTCTTCTCATGTATCGACGGCCTGTACCGCACCAACGAGGAGATGACGTCGTTCGGGCAAATCGACCTCACGCAGACCATAGGCAATGACTATATATCACAGGTAGTGTATGACCGACGCCACCATAACTACTGGGTGGGCACGGAGAGAGGACTATTCCGCTTTGACACATCGTTCAAGCACGTGGCAAAGTATGCGCAGGAGGTGGGACTATACTCAAGGGAGTTCAGCACTGGCGCTATATACATCGACAGACAGAACAGACTGTGGACAGGTACGGTGGACGGACTGTACTATGCTGACCTCGACGCCCTGCAGAAATACGAACCGAAGAGCTCCCTTATCACCATGTCTGACGTGAAGGTTGGGCAGGAACGACTCTCATGGAGCTCCCAGAGAAGCATCCTGCGACACAAAAGCCTCAGACTGTCATACAACTGGGGAGTGCAGACGCTGTCGTTCATGCCCGTAATGCTTAATTACAGCGACCCTGACGGACTTTGCTTCGAATACAAGGTGAATGACGGGGAGTGGGTGATTCTGAAGAACAGGGAGCGCGCGCACATCACCGATGCATTCACCATCGGAGGCAACATCCTCCAAATACGACTGGCAGGACAGAGGGAAGGCACTATATTCCACGTCAGCGTGTGGCCGTCATGGTTATGGGCGGTAGAGATATTGGCGGGATTCGCTTTTATCGTAACTCTGTGCATTCTGCTCAACCTACGTCGCATTAACAGACGGCAGCGCAAGGAGATGGTACAGGTACAGAAAGAGCTGGAGGAGGCGAAACGCAAATACAGCCGCGTTACGACTTCTGACAATGAACAGAAGGAACTGTTCAAACGACTCAAGGCACTGATGACGGAGGAGAAACTATACCTTAATCAGGAGCTGAAGCTGTCAGACCTGGCCACACGTCTGGACGTTTCCACGGTGAAACTCTCTCAGCTCTTCAATATGTATGCCGAGACAAACTATTATGACTTCGTGAACGGCTATAGGCTGGAGGAGTTCAAACAGCGGCTATACAGCGGTCAATACACCAACTATACCCTAATGGCGCTTGCCGAGAGCTGTGGTTTCAAGCGTTCGAGCTTCTTCTCCACATTTAAGAAAGTGGAGGGCACCACGCCTATGGAGTATGCTAAAATGATGGGGAAGGGGTAAGGATTGGTATATTGGAGAGAAGAACGAGTGTGTACTGCATGGGGCGGAGGTTTCTTTGCCTCCAGCCTATTACTAAGTGCCACAATAATGACGGAGGGAAAATATCCTCCGACCCATAAGCATACAACTGCCAATCATCGCATGGAGAAGACGTCACTATACAGTTGGCATGCTTGCTATGATGTTTCAAAAGAGAAATATCATGAATAATATCATGATTCTTCAATCTGAGTATCAGTACTTTACATACATGTATGATAGTATGACATTTCTTTTTGCAAAAAAAACATTTCTTACTTGCAGATACAACAGAGAAAAAGGCGCAGTTCATCAAATAATATGCGATGAACCGCGCCTTGTAGTTTTATAATTATCGTTATTTTATTAGTTTGACTACAGTTTAAGGACTGACTGGTACTGCTTCCCTAAGCCTAAACATAAGAAGGAACAGACCTACAACCTACAACTTATAACCACAAACCATCAATCATACTACTTGTCCTTGTTCCAGTAGTAACGGTTGTAGTTACGTGAATACTCGTTATTGTCTGTCCAGTAGCCTCGCTGCGCCTCGTTGCCGTCCACAAGGGTCTTGATGCCTGCCGCTATGTCGAACTCATTACGGTCCTTATGCTGCTCCTCATAGTCAGGACTACCAAGGGCTGGTACCACCACATTGAGGTCGAAGACGAGATTTGCCATGCCCTTAGGAGCAATATTGCCGAAGAGGCGGATGGTATGACGTACATAGCCTGTATTCTTCTCGCTTTGGAAAGTGAACTTGAAGAGACGTTGCTTGCCCGGAGGGATGACGTTGTTCTCGTCCTGGTCAAGGACTATACACCCACATGACGGCTGAATATCCGTGATGACGAGCGGGGTCTCTCCTACATTCGCCACGCGCCACAACAGCACAAGGTCGGTGCCTTGCACCAATGGGTAATAATGGCGTATAGAATCCTGTACCAGTATGTCTGTCATTGGCAGTGTCTTGCTGCATGACGAGCCGGTGAAAAGGGCACAGAGCATCAGCAATGTCGTGACTGCCAGCGACAGAACACGTCTGTTGAATGCGGCGACTGCCTGTGAGGGGATACGTTTGTTTATAGTCATGTGTGAATTTGCGTTTATCATTCCTTAAGATACTTCTTCAGATATTCTTCCAATGAGCCCTTGGTCTCCTTGTAGTTCAGCAGCCGTGGAACGCTCTTGTATTCCTTAAGTATCAACACCAATTCTGCACGCTCGTCCTCAGAAGGGCGCAGCTGAAGACGTGTATATGCCATTGCTGTCAGCATCTGGTTGATGAGCTGTCGCTCAGTACCGTCCACACTTTTACTCTTTTTGTCAAGTTCCACCCAGAAGTCGGTGAACGCTCTCGGGTCGAGATATGAGGCGGTGGTCTCCGCCATCGTGCCGTAATACGGCATTACATGGTTGGAGCGGCGCAGGTCTTTCTCAAGAGACAGATAGTAGTCTGCTATATATTTGCCGCAGACGGGATAGAACTTCGCATAGAACTCACGTACAAGCTTTTCCACATCCTCGTCCACATTGAGCAGAAGGCGCGACAAGACGTAGGACTGTACGTCATCGAAGGTAGAGTAGTCATCACCGCTGCCATTGATGAAGACACCCGTTATGCCCACACTCTGATAGTACCTCAGACGCTGCTGCATTATCATCAAGCACGGATAGGGGGTAAGGTAATCATCGAAGTTGCGGTCATACTCCCATACATAGAGCAGTGGCGTTACCTTCTTCCATGCCTTTACCATCATGTCAAACTTGTGGTATCCCCCACTCTGCTCAAAGACAAAGCGCATCGGAATGTCCATTGTTGACAGCATCACGCCTGCATTCTTCGGCATTGCAGCCGCAGGAGGGGTCTTCGTGGTATGGTATGCGGTCAGGAAGAACTGATGTTCGGGATATTTCTTTGCAAGCTTGGTCATCAGTGCCGCCACTGCCGGCGTGGCGCTCTGCTCCGTATTGCCTGCCACCTTGCACTGTTCACACTGACATACCTTCTTGTTGTCAGCAGGCATAATGGTAAACCTGCCGCCCTTTGTGCCCCACTGGTCTATAATCCACTCGTCAAGTATGGTGTAAAGACGCTTTGAGGAGAAGCAGAACTGGCTCTTGTCCCTCTGTCCGTTGATAAGGGCGTAGACCTCATCTGGTGCGTCCTTTCCTACTACTTTCCACAGATTATGCCCCCAGAGGGACCAGTCATAGTCCACATTGTTGGTGCTGTCGAGGTCAAACTCCTTCGGATTGGCGTTTGTAGGGGTACACAAGGCTCTGTATTCAAATGGTTTGGATACAGGTCTTGCTGCCTTGCCACACGATGAAAGAAGCAACAATGAGAATATAAAAACATGTAGCAGTTTCATTACTATTACTTTATTTCTTTACAGAATACTTACTTATCACACAAGGATACTTACTTGGCTCATGCAGGATACGTACATACATCTCCCTTCGGCTGCACAAGACATGTCCGCATATTCGCTATCAGAACGTGGCAATAATCTGTCCCTGTACATAGTACATGTTCTTGTAGTCGGTGGACGATGTCTTTGTGACGGTATAGTCCGTATAGCCTGTCACACCAGTCTGAACGTCCTGCGAGCGATACATTGTGTACCATGTACCACTCAATGCTGCCGCAATATGCTTGTTGAAGAACCATGTCACGCCACCGCCTACAAACGTGTTGAGCTTGCTGAAGCCTGCCGGCATGGACTGGTCGAGCAGTTCTGTCTGCGGAGCGGTACCTATACCTGTGGTTGCAAAGACGTGGGTGCGGCTGCCTTCAAGCGGGAAGAACTGTCCCTTCGCCTGACAACTGAAGTAGAACTTGTTGTTCATCACGAAGCCATCCAGTCCGCCTTGTATCACGAACTGTGGTATAGTACGCTGTGCTGTCGCTCCAAACTGAATCAACGGAGTGTTCTTCTCCTTCCATCTGTCGAATGTGAGGACATAGTCTGGGTCACTGGCTTCTGCCTTTTCAGTGTTCTCCACCCACTTGTACTGTTTGGTATATGCCTTGATGGAACGATAGCTGGCGTGTACATTCATCAGCCATGTATCCCACATCTCACGCTCCAATGTTGCTCGCAGCGTTATGATGGGGAAGTATTTGCTTGCATATGATGCGCCAACGGTGTATGCCCAGCGCGAATCCTTGAAACGATGATGCCAGTCCAGGCCGAGCATCACTCCCGTACCGCCAGACTCCATCTCGTCCTTTGCAAGATTCTCCTGCGCAGCACCGTCTCTGCCTGCATAGGCAAGGCTGAAGGTGTAGTCGTTATATTTGTTCTTTCTCTGATAAGAGGCATAGGCATTGGCGGATATCACGTCCTCGCTGCCAGGGCGGGCCTGCTGATACGTCACCGTCACCTCATTATTGAAGCTCTGTCCCTGCAGTTCCTCCAGATGGCGACTGTGCTCTCTGAAGTCCATCAAGGTCGGCTTGTAATACTTCTGATATACGTAGGCTGAGTCGTATTCATGCATCGCCTCATACACTACGCCCTTGGTATAAAGCAGGTCTCTGTTTCCATGATTATAGACAAGAGCTGTATCGAGGGTGGCGATGGCACTGTTGTAAGCCTTTGCCTTTGCCTGATCCATTGCCAGTTTCTGGCTGAATGAGCTGAAAGCGTTAATCATTATGGAGTCTCCCGGATATATCTCCAGCTGCGGATGCAGCAGTTCCACGGCTCCGAGATGGTCTCCATCTCCATCTATTATGCCTGCCTCCTTCACCATGAAGAACGGGTCGTCCGGGTACTTGCTGCGTCCTGCCTTCACCATGTCGGCATAATCCTGCTTGTATCCAAGAATATCCGATGTGGTGATAGCCTGATGCAAGAGTTCGTTAGAGGTAGGGCAAACGAGCAGTGCGCTCTTCACCGCCTTATGTGCGTTACGTATCATGCCGCGCTGTATCAGGTTCTTGACGTACGGCAGGGCATACTCCTCATACTGATATGCTATCAGCTGCGACATCTTGGCGTCTGTTTCCTTGTTATATGCGTCCGCCAGCAATGACAGTGCACTCTCCATCCTGCCCTCTTCCTTATATAGAGCGGCTCTCTGGAGGATGTAATGGTCATAGTGGTACTTGTCCTTCATTTTGTCGAGTGCACTGCCAGCATTGGCATACTGCTTCAGTTCGAAGTAGCAGTTATAGAGCCGAGACATCGCTCCATACGCCATTTCCTTCTCTACGGCATTGGCTTCCACGAACTCCAAATCTGGTATGGCATCTTCATACATGCCGTTTGACATATTATCCTTCGCCACGTCATAGCGCATCTCGCACAGATACCCTCTGACATCCTCGTCGTTCGGGTTCATCTTGTACAGTCTGTTGAGCAGCGACATGGCTGCTCCCTTGTTGCCAAGGCGACGGTTCACGATGAACTCCATGTACAACAGCTTGTGGGTATCACCCCTCTGTTTCTTCGCTTCCTTTATATACATCAGCGCATCGTCATAGTATCCTCTTGACATTGATGTGCCGAGCAGGTAGTCCAGAGACTCGCTGGTATGCTGTTTGGCATACACCTTTGCCATAGAGGTGTATGGATCGTTCATCTGCGCATTGATGGCGGCCGTCTGTTCTATCTCGTTTATCTCCTTTTGTAATGAAGGTACATGATGCGCACGCATGCATTCCTTGAGGTAGTTGATGGCTTCGACATACATTCCCTGTTCGGTAAGTATCGCTGCACGCTTCTTCATAAGCGTCACGCTACCCGTAAGCTTCGCGCCACGTCCAGCCACCTCTGCTGCCTCACTGTTGCGTCCTGTCTGCAGAAGCATGTTGCACAGCGGCAGATAGTAATCAGGATTGTTAGGGAAGGCAGCCACAAGTCCCTGCAATGACTCCAGCTGTCCATTGATATCACCGGCACGTTTCTGCTTTATCATACGCTGCTCGTGCAGGTACGCAATATCCTTCTTCACCACATTGTCATTTGGGTAAATCTGGTTCAGACGCACCAGCAGGCGGTCCGCCTCTTCGTTATTACCCATTTTGCGGTAGATGTTAATCTTTCTTCTCCACCATCCTCGGCTGTACGGGTTGCGTTCAAGCAGCTCGTTGATGTAACATATAGCACTGGAATAGTTGTGTGTCTCCTCCTCTACATTGACAATGATTTCTCTCGCCTGCGTATTTGTGGCATCATCACGCAACGCCCTGACGAGATAGAAGCGCGCCTTGTCATACTCCTTGAAGTGATAATAGTACTTGCCCATCAGCTCGTTCATCACTGAGAGGTCACCATAGTCCTTCCATCCCTCGTCCAACATCTTCTTGCCTTCGGACCATCTGTTATGCCTGAAATGGTCACGGGCATTTGACTCGTAATAGTCTGGTGTTCTGAACTTGCTGAATATGGCATGCGACCCGGTAGCGGTACCGAGCAGCAAGGCTATTGTTACTATTATATATTTTATACGCTTCATGTATATTTACTTACCTGTGTTGTATCGTTTACGTGTCATTGCGCCCCAAGTAGCCTTGGTGTGGAATATATAGTTGAGATACCCTCTGATGGAACAGTAGGTTATTATAGGGTGATAGGTGATAGGCTCCACCAGTCCTGCCACCAGCAGTCGCCAGTATGATATGGCCTTGGTGTATGAACTGCCAAGGATGTAGTCATAGAACACCACGAACTGCGACAGCATGACGGCAAAGACGTAAAGCATTGTCAGCACTATCCAGAAGGTGTCCCAGTTCACGCCTCCCGTCAGCACGAGGTAGCCGAACATCAATATACCTATAATCTCTATTATCGGAGCGAGGAACTCGAACAGCACGATGTAGGGCAATGTTATCATTCCCAACTGTCTGTATCTCGGATTGAGTATCATCCTGTGGTGCTGGTGTATGAGCTGTATCAGTCCTCGTCCCCATCTTGTTCTCTGTCTGTATAGCACCTTGAGCGTAGACGGTCCCTCAGTCCAGCAGCAGGTATGCGGAATCTGCACCACACGGTACGGTCTGCCGAAGTCGCAGCAGTAGCGTATCATTCGGCATATCATGTCCATATCCTCGGCAAAGGAGTCGAAGCCGTAGCCGCCAGCCGCCAACACAACTTCAGTGTTGAACAGTCCGTAACCTCCAGACACGTTAGGCATGGCGTTGATGTTAGACCATCCCATCTTACCTACGAGGAAGGAGCGTTTGTACTCCAGGTCCTGGAATACGGCAAGCGGGTTGCTTGATGTCTTGAACTCAACAATCTCGTTGTTTCTCAGCTCGAAGCCATTACTCATACTCATGGTTCCTGACACTGCGATAATATCGTTATTGAGCAGCACAGGGAAGATACACTGGTATATGGCGTCCCTCGACAGGATACAGTCAGAGTCGGTATTGATAAAGTACGGATACTGCACCACGTTCAGTCCGCCGTTCACAGCGTCCGCCTTCGTGCCACCGTTCATCTTGTCCACTACCGTAAGGTTCTTGAACCTATAGTCCGTAGAACGGAAGAGACGCTTGAACGGTTTGCAGTTGATATGATACACATAGTCATACGGCACCTCCACGAGGCTGAAGTTGTTTATCAGTTTCTCCAGCGTATCGTCCTTGGAACCGTCGTTCACTATGATAACCTCGTATTTGGGGTACTTCTGTCGCAGCAGCGAGTTCACATTCTCCACTATGTTCACACCCTCGTTATACGCTGGTGCCACAATGGACACGCCCGGTGTGAAAGGACTGGTCTCCACCATCTGCTGCACATAGTCCAGTGTCCATCGCTTGTAATGCGATGTATAGCGGTATGCCATGATAATCAGAAACACGTAACTGGTTATCAGCAACAGCGAGTAGAAGTATACGAAATATCCGTAGAATGTACAAATAAACTGCCACATATAGAGTTGTCTTGTAGTTTTTCTTACTTACCTGACGGCATCCGCAGCCGTCCGAATTCATGTTACAGTACCTGCAACTGCTCCAGCAGCACGGCAGAGTCCACCTGGTCAATCAGCGTCTTTGTCTCCTCATCCGCTTCGCTTCGCATTATCTCGAACAGTCTTCGACCGGAGTTGCCGTACTGGTACAGGCACATCAGCGCCACCACTCTTGTCTCTCTCGCCGCACTCAGTTCGTATGCTTTCTTGAAGAACTCCGTCTGTCTGCCCGAGTTCAGCGCAAGCAGTGCTTGCAGCACCTCCTGTCTTATGTGCTCTGGCTGCTGGAAGTAGGAGTTGACCAGTGCCTCCTCCGCTGAGATGTCTCCCAGCGTTGCCACCACGCCGATAGCAGCAGAGCGCACTTTCAGCCTATTGTCAAGGAAGTAGTTCTTCACCTCATACTTCTCGTTGTCTTTTCCCCAGTATGCCACCTCGTGCACGAGGAAGGCCGCCGAGTCTTCATTCTTCAGTCTGTCAGCTATATTAAGGAAGTTAGGCATCAGTCTCTCCTGGAACATCATCCAACCGAACACGTAACTCAGTATCATCGGTCGGTAAAGAGAGCGTCCCTCCTCCAGTTCTGTAAGCAAATAGCGGTAAGGCGCATTACGTGAACACGTGATATAGTTCAATCGCGCCATCATCCTTATCTCTCTGTCTCCATGGTTCACGAAATTGGCGAGCAATCCTTCGCTCACCGTTATCTGAAGCATCAATAACATCTGCAACGTCCTGAACACGTCAGTATGCTTCAACAGTTGCATCTCGAATCTCTCACATACGCCAAGCGTTGACGCCAGCGTCTGCATGTTAGGCAGACACACTATTTCGTACATATCCATACGAACCTCTTCCAGCATATTGGCATAGTAGTATGAATCATTCTCTCTAATCTCCTCATCTGTCTTGCCGAGTATCTCCAGCATCTGCTCATGGGTCAGTTCCTCTGCACTACCCAGTATAGCATGAAACTTGTCTGAGTAATACGCATAGAGCCTTGCCTCTTTCTTCACGCGATGCTGCTGTACCTGCACCTTGACAAGGAACATGACGAAGAGCACCACCAGCGCTATCATACATCCTATGGAAATGTTATAGGACGCCACTACCTGCCACGGGTAACCTGCATAGAAATCTTCTATCAGATGGAGATAGAACTTCAGAAGCTCCATTCTGTCCAGTTCTACAGGTCCGCCAAACACCGTCGCCGCATAGGACGCAGGGAGGTCACCAAGCGGCATCACTGTATTCAGGCAGTCAGTCAGTATATTATATATAATGTGTATCAGCTCTACAAACATAAATTAACCCATAAGAACGGTCTGCGCACTTCATTGTGCTGCGTCCCATGTACTTTCTCCTCCTCGTCTCTCAAAAAAGAACTGCACCCGCTGTTGGGCAGATGCAGTCCCCTTGATTTCTATTCTGTCACAAGGAAACCGTATTGCTATGCTTACGGCTTCCCTGTGCATTCTTCGGGTGAGTCCAAGAAACCTATCACCCTTTATTCTGTTTTACATCTATCAAGAAGCAGTTTACTTCTTTGTCACCGTGCAGTCCAGCTTGTTACCAGCAGCATCCACGTTAGTGTCTATTATAGTATTGATATACTCACCTGGCTGTTTGTCGGTAAACTCAATGGTTGACTGGTTAAGATACTGTATAAGCTCCAGATGTGTCAGAGCCTTGGTGTTGTAAGCATTCCATACCTCGAATGTGATACCGTCACCATATACGTTGCGGCAGTACTCAAGTACCTTGGCGTTGATACCCTCAGACTCGATATAGATACCTTCGGCAACGTATGTCAGCTTGATAGTAACCTTCTGACCGTTGATTTCGCGCTCCAGAGTATTAGACTGCTGGTTGTAAGACATATTGTCATAATGCTTCTCTACGATATAGAAGTCGTCAGCAGCGCAGTATGCAGTAGCAGGAACTGGGATGAAGACCTTGAAGTTTACGGTGTCACGAACGTGAACAGAGAGCTTTGAAGTCTCATCATCCTTATGGTCCTGAGCAGCGAGGTTAACCTCTACACTACCCTTCTTCACTACTGGTGTTGGGTCAGGAGTTGGTGTTGGGTCAGGAGTTGGTGTTGGGTCAGGAGTTGGTGTTGGGTCTGGAGTTGGATCTGGTGTTACCTGTGTATCACAAGCAGGAATAACCTTGATTACCCAGTCGTCATATACGCCGTCTGCACAGCAATAAGCAATGTTGCCGTCTTTCTGCGTAGCATAATCGAAGCAGAGGTAAAGTCCCTTTTCTCCGTTATACTCTATTTCGTAGAAACGATAGTTGTTCTCATACGTGTTGCCACCCCATGAGTCATGGAAACGGGCACCAGTAATCTTTGTGTTCAGCACAAGAGCCACAGGACCATAGTTGGCATTGTAGTCATTGATGTGCTTCCATTCGCCATTCTGATCTTTGAGCTCCACAAAATCCATCTGACTTGAACCTGTCACTGTAGACGTAGCATTGTTCATGTCAGGAGCTGTAGTGTAAGACGTATATGAGCCGCCTACATTCTGAATATAGTAGTTATAGTGGCTGAAATCCGTAGAGCCCTCGTTCGGGTGAGCCTTCAGATATGCCATTACAGCCTCCTTTTCACTTGCATCTACATTACCGAGAGTAGCAGGAGCCTTGTCTTTATATGCGAAATAGTAAGGATGGTTCGTCTTGTTCTGCTCATCACCAGCATAGGCAAAGTCCTGCAATTTCTGATACCACCACTCTTTCTCGCCAAGCTGGATATCATTAGAAGAACACTGCAGCTTAGCAGGCTGTGCAAGGTTGAACGAATAGCTTGTCAAGTTTCCTGGTGCTCCTGCTTCATTTGTTGCATCATCGCTTGAGCATGACGCAAGAGCAAGGCCGGCAAATGCTGATAGCATAAGGGCCTTCGTTGTCTTGAACATTTTCATAAGTCTTAATCCCTTTTGTTTTGATTGTAGTTTGTTAATTGTAGAAATGTTAATTTGGCGTATTTCAGTTATGTCGCAAAGTTACACATAAATTTCTTGTTTTACAATACTTTGGCTGATTTTTCTTCACAAACACGCAATAAATTTAACATTCAGTGCAATTATTGTTGCAAATTAAATAGTATTTAACATTCTAACTTACTTCTACGACTACAGAAAAGGAAATATGTAACCTATAAATGTTAATACAGCTTCAGGTACTCGTAGGTATTGCCAAGTGTGGCGAGATAACGTTCGAACTCCCCTTTCTCTATCACCACGGTGGCGCGGCAATCATTTGGGTGGAAGCTGAGTGTTTTCGCACTTTGCAGTGTCTCGTCAAGGAAGAGGTGTACGTGGCTTTCCTCATCGTTTATGAGTCCGAAGGGCGATACGCTGCCCGGCTCCAGCCCGAGATACTTCATCATCCTTTCGGGTGAGGCGAACGACAGTTTGCCGCATGACGGCAGTCCCTGCGCCTGCAGCGTTGCCTTCAAGGTTGCTTCAAGGTCATGGATAGCGAGGTCGTGGTCGCAGTCGAAGCATACGAGGTAGTGGCGGTTGCCTTTGTGGTTACGCAGGAAGATGTTCTTGCAATGCACCGAGCCATCGTCCTTCCACCAGCGGCGTGCCTCTTCTATGGTCTTGCCTTCGGGGTGGGTATAGCATGAATACTTTATTCCATGCTGTTCAAGGTAGTTCAATACCTTGGTGATTCTTTCATCGTTGAGCATATTTGTGGTTTGGTTGTTTGGTGGTTTAGTGGTTTAGTGGTTTAGTTAATTGATTGAACGCATGCCGTAAAAACGGCAGCGCACGAGGACAGCGGACGACATGGGCGACATGAGCAACGGCGGTGCACAAAGACTGCGAGGTGACAAAGCTGGCACAGTACCTTTAACGACAAAGGAGGGGCAGGACGGAAGTCCCACTCCTCCTTATATATAAAGGATTAAAGCTATGTCTTACTTCTTTGTGTAGATATAGAGCTGTGCGCCTTCGTGCTCGCTCATCTCCACCTTTACGTCATTGCGATCAGCAGCGTCCGTCGGCTTCACGCTGCATGCCAATGGGTCGATAGAGCCTTCCCAGTAGCCGAAGGCATAATAGTATGTCTGCGGAGCGTTGGTGAATGATATGGTGCTCTGGTTCAGCTTCTTCTGTATGTCGGTGCGGCTGAGTGCGTCATTGTAGTAGTTGCGCACCTCGAAGGTGATACCGTCGCCGTATGTCTCGCGGCAGTACTTCAGCACATCGGCGTTGATACCATGTGACTGGAATGTGATGCCGTTTGCCGCAAACGTTACATCGAGCGTCACCGTCTGTCCGTTGATTACCATAGAGAGGGTCTCGTTGGTAGTGTTGTAAACGTAGTTGGTGTCATGCTTCTGCACTATCATCATATCATCCTGCGGACAGTAGTACTCTGCCTCTATTGGCATGAAGAGTGTGAAGTCCGTTGTGTCGCGCACATGAACAGAGAGGTGTGACTCCTTCCAATCGTCCTTCTCATGCTCTGCATTGAGTGCGAGGTTCACCTCTACGGAGCCGCCATTAGCCTTTACTGTCGGGTCTGTCGGGTCCTCAGGTGTCACTGGCTGGTCAGGGTCTGGTGTTACAGGATCTGGCGCTGGCTTCACGTCATCAGCCTTTACAGTAGGAATCTCCTTGTCGCACACGAAGACGAGGTCCTGATAGTCAAAGTCTGTCCAGTCCTCTATGCCGAGGTATGTCTTGCCATTGCGCACGAATGTGCCAGCATGTATCTTCGTAGTATTGTCATTATAATTGCCATTCACATAGCAGCGAGATTCTGGGTTTAGCTCAGAGCTGCTGTAGAACAGTGTCTCCACGTCGTTCCATATATTCTCTCCCACTGGTCTGTATGAGCCATCCCAGTAGAAGCCGAACTTGTAGCCTTTCTTGATGGTAATCTTGATACCGGTGGAATTATACACCACATCATTCTGCTGCTTGTCAGAATTCCATATATAGCTTGCTGTGTACAATCCCCATGGGTTGATGTTGTCCCATACTATCTGCTCGTGCTTTACTCCCTCGTTGTCGTAATAGAATATGCCGAGCTTATGGTATTTGCTGGTCTGCGCATACACAGGATAGAACTCCAGCTCCATGTCTCCTTCCTTAGCATAATAGAGGAAGTCGGTGTTGAGCTGGTCAATGTTGCCGTTCTGCTCTGGCAGTACGGACTTGCAGAGTGCCGCCTCAGCATCACGGTCAATGGTGGTTGTCGTTGTAGGAGTCCATGTAACGATAGCGTTCTGTGCAATGTCTACATCGTTTGACGTGAAGTTGATTACAGTCTGCTTGGCTGGCGCAAAGTTCACCACATTGCTCTTCGGCACATTAGGATACTCGGGTATGTCATCACTGCTTGAGCATGACGCAAGCCCTGCCGCTAATGCAAGCGCAAGGTAAAGATTAAACTTCTTCATAACTCGTTAGTCTTTAGTATTTTTATTTATTCTTTTTCTCTGTTATGTTTCCAAATGCAAAGTTACGTATTTTACATTTTATAACAACAAACGAGATATACAAAAAATGTTAACGGCATAAAGTTCTTTCGAATTTCATGCCGTCATGTCATCACTTTTTGTCTTCGTTTATCTGTTTCCTTACCTCATCAACAGGAAGTCCAGAGCCATGCGCTACCTGTTCTACTGTCAGTCCCATTGTCAGTAGTCGTCTGGCTGTAGCAGCCTTTTCTTCTGCCTGTCCTTTGGCCAAACCTTCCGCCATACCCTCTGCTCTACCCTCTGCTCTACCTTCTGCTCTACCCTCCTCACGACTAATTCTGTTGGAGTCAATGAACAGCAGCCTCTCTGCCCCTAACTTGTCCCAGAAGTCATCGTATGCAAGGCGTTCACTCTTTGTCAGAGCAGACTCCTCTACTGCCTCCAGTGCCTTGCTTGTTTCGGGATTGTCAAGCAACTCTTGTGGGATATGTGTGGTATTCTCGTTAATCTCCGTGAGAAACTTCAGCCACAGCACTGTCATCTTCTTCTCCATCACTGTGTGTGGTTGAAACTTCGGAAGCTCAATAAAGGTGAAGTGAAGTCCTTCTATTACCTTGTCGTTATGCAGATCATGCACTATGTTGAAATTGTGTATGAACTCATCTGGATATTCGTTCATGAACGTCTCATTGACAAGGTTAAGCGAGTATACGGGCTTCAGCAGTTCGAACTTACACTTCTTATCCAACTGCCTAACGAATGCCTTTGACGCATTGAATAGCACTCGCTGCTGAAATGCGGAAGTCCACAGCATCTGCATCTCCACTAGAAACTGCCGTCCTTTCACGTCCTTGCATCTTACGTCCACTATACTGTGCTTGCCAAGTAAGAAGTCGGGCACGAGCTCGGGCGAAAGATACTCCACCTCTTCCACCTGTTCGTCATCTTTCAGCGGCAGCAAGGCGTTAATCAGACTGATGAGCAGATCCTTGTGCTCACCGAATATTTTCTTGAAGGTCAAGTCGGCCTTGGGGTCGAGATATCTTTTCATATACGTTCAGATTTTAATAAGTAAGAACCCAAAATTATTTTAAAACAATATAGTCATAAGAGAGTGAAAATAATGTAAAAATAATTTTGAACACTTATTTAAGTCGCCACAAAGTTATTAAAATATTTCATATCTTCAAAATTATTATGCTATATTATTCTGATAGTGTCAATAAAAACATCTCTTCAAGTCATGTCCCGATACCAACGAGATCAGCCTGCATATCCCATACTGTTCCACATTCTTTATAGGGTGGTTCTAAAAATTAGCCTTGACAGATTTAGAGTCTGTTTTCGAGGGCAAAGTATAAGTAAGCGCAGGAGCAATGCGGGCATTGTGACTAAGCGCACTTACACTTTGCACCGAAAACAGACCTAAAGATGGTAAGACGTCAGTTCGCCTAATCTTTAATTTTTGCGGAGGTAATTTTTTGAACCACCCTATAGTGGAAGCGAGTATGGGTTATACAGGCTGATAATAGATTATTCTAAAACTTTCTGCTTACTTCTGCTGGAACTTGACCATTCCTCTTACAGCGTGTCGCAGTGCGCTGAGCATCTCCTGCGACTCCTGCACCACGAGGAGGAAGAGCGTCATGGACTCTATGTTGAGCTGTCCGCGCTGTATGTCGTCTATGATGTTCTTTCTGTAGAGAGACAGTGAGGACTGCAATGACATGGCGTCCGTACGTATGGTGTCTGCCACCGCCTCGTTGCCGCTCTTCATAAACTCTGACGCTCTACGGTATAGTTTCACTATCTCGTTGCGGTAGCTGATGAACGATGTCTCGTACTCACTGTCAATAGGCAGGAAGTTGTTAGCCACGTGCTCACGGCAAGGGTCGTTGATACGCTTCATGCAGTAGAGCATCTGCTCCACGGAGTTGTTCACGAGGAAGTACCATGTGTTTCTCTCCAGGGCGAGCAGTGGGTTTATCTTGCGCAGTCCCACTATGTCCCTGCGGCGCTCCCTCTTCAGCATGCCCCTCTCTTCCTCTATATCGCCCGTGGCGCGCTTCATGCGGCGGTATTCTTCACGGAAGAATGCATCGGTGATGTCTTGATATACGTCGGTTACGAACTTCAGGTGTTCCTCGTTGCAGAGGCGTACATGCTTGCAGAGCAGGTTCCAGCGCTCGTCCTCGTCAGGCTCGGCAAGGAGTCTGTGGAATGTCACGTCCACTTCCTTCTCCTCACTTTGCTTCTTGGAGTAAGCTATGTTACTGCGTACGAGCAGCACTATCGCCACTGCTACGGCTATCGCCATGGCAACGAACTTGCCGAAGAACATGAGGTTGGTAACGAGATAGCACATGATGAAGGCTGCGCCAGCGGTGATGAACCATCCGCCTATCACTGACAAGACACCAGTGATGCGGAACACGGCAGTCTCTCTGCTCCATGCTCTATCCGCCAGTGAGGCACCCATAGCCACCATGAAGGTTACGTAAGTGGTGGAGAGCGGCAGTTTCAAGGATGTGCCGATAGCCACCAGCAGTCCTGCGAGCACGAGGTTGACGGATGCGCGGATATGGTCGAAGGCTGCGCCGTCAGCCAGCACGGCGGCGTCGGGGTTGAAACGTGAGTCTATCCAGTGTCTCATCGGTGCGGGTACAGCCTCTACTATCTTTCCTGCCACGCGTGTGGTGGAGCGCACCAGCACTCTTGCCACTGCTGAGGAGCCGAACATCTCGTCGCCCTCGTCGCGGCGGCTGAGGTCCACACTGGTCTTCACCACGTTCTGCGCCTTCTTGGAGAAGACGAGTGAGAGAACCATCACCACGCCGGCGAAGATGAGGTATATCATAGGTGTCTTGGCGCTGTCCATGAGGCTCACCATCATGAAGGTGTCGGAATTGCCCGTGCCGTTGGCTACATAGTCATTGTATGCCTCAAGGCCTGTAAGCGGCACGCCCACGAAGTTCACGAGGTCATTGCCTGCAAACGCCATGGCGAGGGCGAAAGTGCCGAGCAGTACCACAAACTTCAGCACTGGCACTTTCAGTGCGCTGAGCAGGGTCATCACCACGGAGAAGAGCAATATGCCGCCACCGATGATAAGCCATGTATTGGCGTTTATGAGTTCCTTCAACTCCGGTGTCATCAAGGTGGAGTTCTTCAGTCCATTGATAAGCAGGAACCACAGTATGCTGGTCACGGCTATACCTGAGAAGATACCTATCTTCAGCGAGCTACTGGGCAGTCCGCCCATATTGCCCGTCACGTCAGTCGTTGTGCCGTTCACACGGTAGGTGAAGGTGAACACCAGTCGCGCTATCCACTGCACTATAGTGCCGAGGATGAAGGCTATCGCCACACTAAGGAATATGCTTATTATCACGCTCAGTGCCTTCTCCGTATTGAGCAGGTCGCCCAGGGTGAGGAGCACGCCGTCAGCGTTCGTTGCTCCGCCTATAATCTTCAGCAACGCTATGGCAAAGCTGCCGCCGAGCAGCTCGAAGACCATGCTGACGGTGGTGGAGGTAGGCATGCCGAGGGTATTAAAGATGTCGAGCAGTATGACGTCCGTCACCATCACGGCAAGGAAGACGCACATCACGTCATAGAAAGAGAAGTACATCGGCGTCATGATGCCATGGCGCGCCACGTCCATCATGCCGTTGCTCAGCGCCGCTCCAGCAAAGACGCCCACCGCGGCTATCAGTACGATAGTCTTGAATTTTGCCACCTTAGCTCCTATGGCGGAGTTAAGGAAGTTCACTGCATCATTGCTCACGCCCACCACGAGGTCGAATATTGCGAGCACGATGAGGAAGATTACGATTCCTAAGAAAAATGTGTTCATATTAGTTTATTTTTTTAATTTATATTCTGCTGCAAAGTTACTGAGGTGCGGTTACCCGTTTGTTACAGTGATATTACGATTTTGTTACAATTATGGGGGGCAGGATTATTCCTGCGATTATATGGAGGTCGTGGCGCAGGAATAATCCTGCCCCCCATAAAAAAACGCTGCCCCTTACACCGTTTTTCCGAAATATTGTTGTAATTTTGCAGTTGGAATTTCTATTTTTCATATCACATGAAACCTTTGTTCATCCTGCAACTGGTATGTTGCACCGTCACCACCCTGCTGGCTCTGCAGCTCGTCTTCTCGCGGCTGCAAGTGAGGTGGAAGTCCCCCCGTTATGAGCTGTCGCGGCGACTGCTCTGCATCGCCATGTCGCTCCTTTCTGTACACTACCTCTTCCAGATGGTGCACGGGCTGCGTGAGGATGGTGCCGATGTGGGGGCGCTATTCAATATCATAGCCTATACGCCCACGGCGTTTATCATCACCATCGCCATTCTCAACATGGAGACGCCCACCGCCAGAATCCGCCGCCACAGCGCATACAGCGTGGCGGCATACATGCTCATTCTCGCCACCTTCGCCCTGGGCTGCCTGCGCAGCCATAGTCTGCACATCGGCAGCATGCTCTACATGATGCTCTTTCTCTTCGTGGCGAGCATGGCATACTTCGTCTCCATCTCCCTGCGCGCCATCAAGCGGCGGCGCCACATGATGACGCAGAACGAGGGCGGCGACCTCCTGCCTTACATCCGCTACTCCTATGCCAGCGTTATCATGCTCTACCTCACCGCCATCACGCTGCCTGCCGCCATTCTCTTCAACACCTTATTAATATATATAGGTCCGCTGATGCTGCTCACGCTCATCTTCTTCGTCAGTACCTTCATCTCCATAGGCTATTACATCACGCCCATGGAGGAGATGGCGGCGGACTGCGAGACGGCTGCCACGGAAGAGGAGTCCATCGGCTCTACCGCTGGCGACGCTCCGGCTACTGGCGACGCTACGTCTGCTGACGACCGCAACAGGCTCTCCACCGAGGATATGGAGCGGATTAAGGCGGCACTGGACTCATGGTGTGACGCCAGGGGCTACAAGAACTGCGAGATGAACCTCTTCGCCTTGTCGGAGCAACTACACATCACGCGCCACGAGCTGTCGCAGTACTTCTCGCAGTCGGGGCAGGTGAACTTCCGCATGTGGCTTGCGGACGTGCGCTTCAATGCCGTGCTACGGCTGATGCGCGAGCAGCCGCAGATGACCAACGATGCCATCTCCATAGACTGCGGCTTCTCCTCGCGCGGACATCTCTACCGTGTATTCAAGAGCAAGACGGGCATGACTCCTCGCGAATGGCGAGAGCTCCCCCCCCCAGATGCGGCAGGACTGCTGACGCAATAACGCTACCGTTAAGGTACACAAATCCCCCCTTCATACCTCTGCAAGGTGTCTCATTCCCACGAATGAGACACCTTTTTTCATTGAATGAGACGTTTCCACGCATGAATGAGACATCCATTTACGGAGAAAAGTGATAACTTTGCCGTAGAAATTCCAATTATTATTTTTCATTTGTCAAATTTAAAACCTATTGAAAATGATTACATTTCTACGCAAACGCGCTTTGCTCGCCTTTCTTTTCCTAATGGGCGGCATCGTCTCTTCTTTTGCTGACCCGCAGGGTAGCGGAACGGAAAGCGACCCATACCTTATCGGTTCGGCAGAGGACCTCGTATGGTTCCGTGACTATGTGAACAACTCTCACTATACTGTCCGTGCAAAACTCACAGCAGACATTGATCTGAAAGACGTGTGCCATCCTGCAAGCGATGGCGTGGAGGAAGTTTCGTGGACACCGATAAGAATTTTCATGGGGGTATTTGACGGCGATGGCAAGAAGATAAAGAATTTGTATTATAATAGTAACAACAATTGTGGATTTTTCAATGAATTCTATGGCACAGTAAAAAACGTATGCTTTGTTGATGTTAATATAACTGGCACTGGTTCATCAACAAACGACTACGGAGTAGTAGCCGCTACAACATATAGTAATGCTACACTTGACAACATAACGATTGAGGGAGGTACAATACAAGGAAGTAGACATACAGGAGGATGTGTAGGAAGAGCGAGTAATAGCAAGATTACCAATTGCACTAACAATGCCACTATATCAGCCAATGACTGTTATATCGGCGGAATTTGCGGATCGTCAGAAGGTTCCACCTTTATCAACTGCAAGAATCTCGGTAAAATAACAGCAGAATCACAGGTAGGCGGAATAGCAGGATTAGTATATGGTACTAAAAAAAGTTACTTTAAGGACTGTGCAAACTATGGGGACATAGAATCCATTGATCCAAATTATAGTTATAGCACCGCAGGGGGAATTATAGGTGAGTGTTATGATACAACGTTGGAACTAAATAATGTCTTCAATACAGGCAACATAACATCCCCACAAGTTGGATACCCAGGTTTTATATTGGGCCACATTGAAGATGAAACTACCACTATAACCATCACGGGAACTACAGCATACAACAGCAGTGCCACATTAAAGAAAGGGGATAATGTACAATCAGCCACAGCCGTAGGCCATGGTACTCTCGATGGTGTTCTGGCATATGATGCAGAGGCTCTGAAAACCGGTTTCGTGACTGCTCTTTTACAACAAAACGCCTCTGAAGGCACTGTATGGGGACAGCAGCTCGGCACTGACGAATATCCTGTTCTTGGTTCATCATATAGGGTGTATGCCACTAAGGATATAAAAATCAATTGTATTGGTAAGATGCAGGAATCGGATGACGCATTGTCCAACACAGCTCCAGAGACAGAAGGTAAAATCACAATATCACACTACGACAACCCCGATCATCATGAAGCAGTCGCAGCTACATGTATAGTTAACGGCAACGTGGAATATTACGAATGCACCATCTGCCACAGCTACTTCTCTGACCGTGGCATGACACAAGCTATTTCATCACCTATAATCTCTGCCCTTGGACATGACTATAGAGACTGTGCATGCACTAGATGTGAGGAAAAAATCGAATTCAATACATTAAAAGAAGGAACCACCACCATACAGATAAAGAAGGAAAATGGAGAAAGAAACAAGATTGAAGGATATAGAGACAACCTGTATAAGTTCACTGCACCTGGTGATGGCACTCTGACTGTCTATACCACAGGCGATGAGGATACATACGGAACGCTGTGGGGAAGTTATCCACAAACATCTTTCCTTATATATAATGATGATGATGGTGAAAAAAATAACTTCAAGTTCACTTACGAGGTAAAAAAAGGCACGGTATACTACATCGGTGTAAGACAGTTTGGCGGCAACGAAATAGGAGACTACTCCATAACGATAGAGGGCACATGGCCACATGAAATAAAAGAGCTGACCATCAACGACAAAGAAGCCACGGATTATTCGACAGAATACACCGTCGCCGACCTCACCTACAAGCGTACGTTCTACAACACCAACTGGCAGCCGCTCTACGTGCCGTTCGCCATGGCGAGCGCCGACTGGAAGGACAAGGGACTGGAAGTGGCATGCATCAACAACTTCCATGAGTATAACACCGCTGAGGGCAAGAAGGTGGTGCTGGAGGTGAACAAGGTGACTGCCGGTGTGCTCCATCCTAACACTCCTTACCTCATCCGCGCTACCGAAGAGGGCGAGAAGACCATCACGCTAAAGGACGTTACCGTGATGACGGAAGAAAAGACCTATACCTGCAGCAGCATGACACGCAACTACCACTTCAAGGGTATATACACAGAGAAGAGCGACCTCGATGCCGCCAACGACTATATTCTCTCTGGCGGTCAGTTGATGAACATGAGCGAGGATGCCGCTCTCTCACCACAGCGCTGGTATGTGAGCGTGGAGAACCGCGGCTCAATGCTCGACGATGAGGAGACTACCGCACAGGCACGCACCATCGCCATTGAGGTGGTAGGCGAAAGCAGTGCAACTGGCATAGAGCAGATAGGAGTGATAGAGGAAGACGCTGAGACTACAGCCAAGGGCATCTACGACCTGCAGGGCCGACGCCTCAACAGCGCACCTGTAAAGGGCGTGTACATCATGAACGGTAAGAAATATGTAAAGTAACAAATCAGAATAGAATTATGAAGAAATCATATATTTCCCCACAGCTCACCGTGTGCACCATCACACCATGTAATCTCCTTGCTGGCACCACCACATCTCCTGCCGGACCAACTGACGAGAACTGGGGACCGGGTGACCTCCCCGATGGCTGGGAAACCATAGAGTTAGTACCAGGCAAGAAGGGTACAGCAGACTAAAAGGCATGATAATACGCACTATCCTCATAGGGCGTATATAACTAACTCATAGGGCATATATAACTAAAAAGAGCGCAGAACCAATGTGGTTCTGCGCTCTTTGGTTATATGGGGCGAACATAGGTTCACCTATCATAGGGGAATTCTTTGCCGTTGCCACGTATGGTTATCTTCGCCCCTGGAAGGGGCTCATAGCTTAGCGTAGGGGCTTGCCCCTATGTCAATATATGGTTAGTCTCTCTACTTGTGCCCCTGTAAGGGGCTCATATTTCAATGGCACCTTTGTTGTAGTTCCCTCATATGTTGAACTATGAGCCCCTTACAGGGGCACAAGGTGGTGGCGCATTGTTTGTGTTCATAGGGGCAAGCCCCTACGCTAAGCTATAAGCCCCTTACAGGGGCAGGGAAGGATTATCGTCATTATATTCATCACTTGTAATTCCTAAAGAACCTACTATTAGCCCCTTACAGGGGCACCGTATAGGCAATGACCGAGGAAGAATCCTCTCACTCCGCCCCTCTCAGCCTCAGCAGGCTCCTCAAAAGCCACACAAGGCTCAGCACGCACAGCAGGGGCGTTGCGCACGAGAAGAGCAGCAGACTGAGGAATGCCAGCTGCGCCTGAAGCATCATGGCAGCACGCCCTGCCGATACCTCCTCCTCTAATATGCCACTGTAAAGGCGCGCCACTGCCTCAAGAAATTCCCTGCGCTGGCGACGTATGCCACGCACCAAAGTGAGCATCACCTCCATCATGCCCTCTAACATCATTGCTATTCCATTGACTGACTGCTTGCGCTCCACACCGTAAAGTGAATATACGTTCTTCATATTTTTCTCCTTTCTTTATTGTTTTCGTTTTTACGGGTGCAAAGTTAATCGCTAAGTGTGCACCAATAGTTCACTCTCAAAATTTCTTTGTTAAATAAGGTTAGAATTTAAGTAATTTTTATTAAAGAAGGCATACTTCGAGACTGCCATCGTTTGGAGCTGCCAGTAAGGGGCATAAAAGGATGCGTTGCGATTGCTATGCTTTCGCAGTGCGAAAGGGCCGCTTTCACGTTGCGAAAGGGGCTCAATCGTATTACGATTTGATAGCTATTGCAGAGGGGGTGTTATGAGGCGGCAGAAAGAGGGCTGTAAGGCTGCTGTAAGGACGGTATGGGGAATCCACCTCAACGGTAGGGTTTCCCTCCATCAGAGTAGGGAAAAACTGTTTGCCAGATGACGGAAATGCCATAACTTTGCAATCAGAAAAACAAACAGATGTTTAACCCTTAAAACAGTAAAGATATGAAAAAGTATATTCTCGGCATCGTGATGACAATGGTTCTCGGCGTGACTAACGTGATGGCTCATCCTGGTGTGCATCATAACGGCAGACCGGTAGTGGTAAAGAAAGAGGTGGTAGTGGTGAAGGACCACTGCAAGAAGTGCGACAAGCACCATGGCAAGAAGCACCATAAGCACAACGCTAAGGGGCGCGACGATGTATATCGCTACAGCGAGGTAACAACGAACCGCCGTCCATCCCGTCCGCTGCCCCCTCCTCCTGCACCTCGCACATGGCGTGACGGCCACAGGGTGAACACTACCATCGTGGCTGTGAGATAAGCAAATCATTATAACTGCTTATAAATCAGAGAGTGCAAAGATATAGAGATTGATAGTTAGTAACAGACAGTTAATAGTTAGTTTCAACATAAAAACAGTTTTAGTTCCAATTCCTTAGGTATATAACAGACAAATAGATTGATTCATTTTAGGTTAGTATTTCAAGCGTCTCCCCATGCCAGCATTAGCGAATGCAGCATGGGGAGATTTCCTTTTCTGTACATTCCACGCAGAAAATCATTGCGACATTTTGTCTTTTCCGTTATATTTTGTAACTTTGCAACAAACAATATATTAGCCTTAAACCATCAATTATGGCGCAAACAAATAAAATATTGGCACTACTTGAAAACTACACCAATGACAATTCCGTTGCAATAGGCAAGGAAATAGCCAATGACTTCAAGCGAAGGAGAATAGAGAAGGACATCACTCGCAGGATGATGGCGGAGAAATCGGGAGTGGCAGAGAGTAACATCAGCAGGTTTGAGCAGCAGGGGCTCGTTTCTCTCAAGAACCTTATTGACCTGGCAATGGCATTAGGCTACACATCAGAGATACGCCACATCTTCTCGGAACCGAAGTATTCCACCATGGAAGAGTTGTTACAGATACGCAGAAACATGAAGAAAAAGAGGGCGAAACAGAATGGAAAAGATTGAGAAGCTCACCGTCGGTTACCACGACAAGGAGGTAGGAATACTGTCGCTGACCCCCGACAACAGACTGTGCACATTCGAATACAGTAAGGAATGGCTCACACACGGCTTCAGCATATCGCCACTGGAGCTGCCACTGAAGCCTGGTGTCTTCATGGCAACACCCACTCCGCTCTATGGTAACTTCGGGATTTTCGAGGACAGTCTTCCTGACGGATACGGACGTTATCTGCTTCACAAGGTGTTGTTAAAGGAAAACATTGACGACTCCTGCCTTTCCGTGCTCGATAGGCTCAGCATCGTTGGCAATGGCGGTATGGGAGCACTGACATATAGTCCTGCGACCGCAATCCTGTGCCATGAGACTGGCACGCCAGACTTTGACACTCTACAGGAGAAAGCCCTTGAGGTGTTGAGGGAAAGGCAAGACTCTGACGCAGGACTATTGCTCTATAACAGTGGTAACAGCGGGGGATGCAGACCAAAGACACTGTTCACTGATGAAGAGGGACACTGGCTGGTGAAGTTCAGACACACGTATGACCCGCAAGACATGGGCAAGCAGGAATACCACTATAACAAAGTAGCAAGGCAGTGTGGCATCAATGTACCAGACTTCAAACTTGTCTGTGACAGATACTTCGCCTGCAAACGATTTGACATTGCAGAAGACGGTCAGCGAATACACGTAGCCACCGCAGGAGGACTGCTGTGCATGTCACTTGCACAGCCTATGCTAGATTATGGCAATCTGCTCGCCCTTACTGGTTTTGTCACGCAAAATCATGAAGATGTAGAGGAGATGTACAGGCGGATGGTCTTCAATTATCTCACAGATAATAAGGATGACCACTGCAAGAACTTCTCGTTCTATGTGGTAAAAGAAAGCAAAGAAAAATGGAAATGGAGGCTTGCGCCAGCCTATGACCTGACATTGTGCGAGGAAGGATATAACGGTGAACATGCCACTTCCGTAAACAACAGCGGGCACCCCACCCTTAATGACTTTCTGGCTGTAGGCGTCAAGGGCAGAATCAGCAAGAGCCGCTGCAGGGAAATATATGAAGAAGTGCGTGAGAACTGCGCTGACCTGCTTGTACAGTGCCGCCACTCACTTAATCACTAATCACTATTCCCTAATACTTAAAAAAATAACTCCCTACGTGTGCATCAAGTGATGCTCCGTAGGGAGTTCGTTTTTAATTAAGGTTGGTGGGTGGTCCGTAGTTATTTGACTACGAATGTCTTGTTGTTCTTAATGTACACGCCTGGGGCGAGGGTGCGGTGAGCATCCTTTGTGCCATCGCTTACCTTCACTCCGCTTACAGAGTAGATGGCATCGCTGCCCTGCCCCTCTGCTGACGGTGCGCTGATGCACTCCATGCCCGTGGCTACAGCAGACTGAGGTCCCAGTCCGCCCATCTCATTAGCAGAGCGGATGGTGTACTGTGCGGTAGTGTCGTCCACGTCATACGTGGCCTTCACCGTCATGGCAATCACCTTTCCGTTCTTGCAAACAGCATAACCGATGGCGCTGTCAATGTCAGGCCATGTCAACGTCTTGTTAAAGAGCGTAGGCTGAGGTGCAGATTTCTGAGCGGTGAGATCCTGTGGGTACCATCCTGGGAACACCTTGTCTACAGTGTATTCGGCTGCAGCGGCAGCGTCAATCACTGGTTTGTCAGAGGTGGCAGCAGCGCTGCACTCTGACAGTGAGCGTGAAGAGAGGTCGAGAGCCTTGCCCTCGGCATCGGTAGAGCCGTATTCATGGAAGCGGCATACCAGTCCGCTGGTCATCTTGCCCCATCCGTTGGCGGCAGGAAGAATGTCCATGCGAGTGTTGATGTATGTCACGGCAGGTGAGTCGCTCCATGGTCTGCCGAGACGATAGCCTGCTGCTGACTCATCGCCAGTGATGGTGCAGTCATTGAACACTATGCCCTTGTAGCCTGTCTGTGCGTTGGAGGCAGTGATATATGCTCCAGAAGAGAGCGGATTGAGCGTGCAGTTCTGGAAGAACATGGTGCCATCGCCATAGATGAAGTCCACCTCGCCAGCTATAGAGCAGTCCTCGAAGTATGCCGTGCCGTCAGCCTTGTTGAGGTAGTACGTATCCTGCACACCCTGCAGCGCCACATTCTTATAGGCTGCCTGCTTGCCGCGCTGGCGCAGGGCGAGTGCCTGCCCGCTGGACTTGCGTGCCTCCCAGTCGCGTGCCTGGCGTATGGTGAGGTCCTGCATGTACACGTTGTTCTGGTTCTGGTCAATGAAGAACACTGGAGTCTGCTCCTGATAGTTTGTCACAGTGCCGGGGTTGTTCATTATCAAGACGCCCTCGCGGCTCTCGCCGATAAGAGAAGTGTTCTGAGGAATAGCCGTCTTGGCGGTAGTGCCGAAGTCATATACGCCATCCTTCACGAAGATACGGTAGCGGCTCTCCTTGTCTTCACGATTCTGTGCAGCGGTGATAGCCATCTTCAGTTCGTCGATGGAAGACACCATAGCGTTGTAAGGAGCCACGCCCTCGAATATGCTTGCATAGTCAGAGAGTGCGCGGAAGCGTGCTATGTATACTATGTCGCTCTCCGCTGTGGTCGTCATTATAGGAGCGGTAGCGACGGTCTTGCCGTCAATAGTCTCCCAGCCCACGAAGTTATAGCCCTTGCTGGCGGTGGCGGTGAGCGTTACGCTCTTGCCAGCGGTGTACGACTCGTCGTCAGGACTTGCGGTAATGGTGCCGCCATCGGCAGGATATGCCACGGGAGTGATGGTGAATGCCTCGGCAGCAGCTGCCGAACCCTCCCATTCTCCAGTCACGTTGATGCTGTGTATGCCCACCTGCTTGTTGGTATTGAGGCTGTACACATACACCTTTATTATATAAGGTTCAGCGGAAAGCGTTGCCTCTGGCAGTGTAATGCTAACGTCAGAGTATGAGTCGCGGTTTATAGTGATAGCGTTCTTCACCACTGTCTCCGTGCCCTTGCTTCCCTGCTGCACTGTCAGCGCAAGTACGCCGCCGTCTGTTCCAAAGTGGCCAGCCTTGAAGGAGACTGTCTTAGCCTTGAACTTGATGCCCTCTGCCGGTGTTACGGTGAAGGTCACGTAGCCCTTGTTGCTTGTAGAGAAAGAACCCTCCTTAGCCTTTGGCATCAGACCTACGCACTTCGCGCCTGCCTTGTTCATTGCGCCTACGGTGAAACCGTCCTCGTTAGCCTCTGCCGAAACGGTGGCAAAGGCTGGCTCTGTGGCTTCAGGGACCACGCTACCCTTCTTGGTCGCCGTGCCGTTCCATGGCCATGACAGTGTGGCATCGCCCTTGCCGCTGACTCCCGCGGCAGACTTCTTGTAAGGGAATACTACGGTCACCTGCTCTATCTCGCTGCTCTTCACCGTCGCTATAGCCCCGTCCACGGTCTGGGAGGTGCCGTCAGCGTATGCTATCACAGCGTATGAGCCTATAGAGGCAGGCACTGTCAGTATGCCATTGCTCAGAGTTGCGGCTGCATCCACTGAGCTGTCGCCCACCTTGACACGTGTTACGATGATGCCGTTCTTTTCCAGTGAGCCGTCAGCATTATTGAATACCACTGCCACTGGTGCTGTTCTCTCGGCTATGCTCGTAGCGTTCTTCGTGAACACAGGTGTCAGTGACGTGTTCTCTGTGAGGAGAACGGTCTGTCCTGCATAGAGAGTGTAGTTGTTGCCTGTCCATGCTGTCAGTGTGTAGCCCTCCTTATATAAAGAGGTGTTGGCAGGAATCGTCACCTCAGTGCCGTAGTCCAGAGTGGCAGTAGCAGGTGCCACGCCCTTCACCTCTGCATCATCGGCGGCGTATGTCACGGTGATGGTCTTCGGCGCAGTGCTTGTTCCTGGTGTTACGGGCACGCTGCTGGTCTCGTATTTCGTCTTGTCGATAGTGCCGTCAGCCACACCGTTGAGGTAAATCTCAAGGTTGGTATATCCGCTGGCGGTAACAGCTGCGCCGTCGCTCGCATCATTCTTGTTCAGTCCTGCGGCATCCTCGTAAGCGTCCGGCATGCCGTCGCCGTCAGAGTCTATGGCATATTTGTCTCCGCTCTCCATGCCCACGAAGGGGAAGTTGTTGTACACCACACCGTCCACAGCATACTGGCTGGTGCGAGAGAGTGTTATGTCGTCTGGAGAGTCTATGATACCGTAGTCTCCTGAAGCCTTCATTGATGCGCCTACGAACTTCGGGTCCACCTTTCCGGCAGCCTCGTCGAGCAGTCGGCGGTCCACTTCGTCATAGCGTGGGAGTGACGCTCCCGCCTGTGTCACCACCTTGTTGTATGCATCATCGGCACTATCGTAGGTCATGCCAGAGAGTGTGTAGGGCAGTGACTGCATCACATACTTGCTGAATAGGCTGCCCGTGAGGTTGATACCGCGGCTTGCACTGCCCGTCTCGGCACCGTAGTAGTTGTCGGCATTCACCTTCTCCAGTTCGGAGGCACTCCATACTCCTGTCTTGGAAGAGAACTTGCCGTCCACCTCAAACTTGTTTCCGCTGAGATACCACTGTCCGTATGGGCTTGACGGTGCACACCAGTAACGCTCCGTAGCGGTGCCGTTCTTGGTGGAAGGACCTGGGCGGTAGTAGTTGTTTATGATGTAGACACGGTCGTAGCCAGGGTCAGCGGCACACCAGTCGTATATCTCCACCTTGCTGTTGTCATACTCACCGCCATACTGGTTGCCCGCCTGGCTCCAGTTGAAGACCACGTTGTTGGCAAACTCCGAGTCCACCTGGTAGTCATGGTCGCCCTTGTTCTTACTGGCAGAGCGCACACCGTTGAAGCGTGGGGCGCGTGAGTGGGAGTTCGTTATCAGCGTATGGTGCATGGTGGAGTGCTCTCCGCCCCACTGAGTGGCGTAAGCTCGTGCGCCCTTCGAATTCTTGGAGTTGTACAATCCCTCACCGATTATACACCATTGCACGGTGGTGTAGTCCGTATCGTATGCTGTCAGACACTCCTCCATACTCCATGTCATGGAGCAGTGGTCAAGGATCACGTTGTCAGCATTCTCTATATCCAGTCCCGTCATGGAGGTAGAAGGCACGTCTCCAGCGCGGAAGCGGAGGTAACGGGCAATGACGTTGTTGCGGCAGATATACATATTGTATCCCGTTATGGTGATACCACCGCCGGGAGCCGTCTGCCCGAGGATGGAGACGTCAGGATATTGCAGTTTGAGTTTTGAGGTAAGGTAGATTGTTCCTGATACGTTGAAGAGCACGGTACGTGGCTTTCCGCCGTTGTCATGGCGCAGAGCCCAGCGCAGTGTGCCAGGTACGAGGTTGCTGTCGGAGCAGTCATCGAGGCGTGTCACGTAACATACTTCGCCCCCTCTGCCGCCAGTCACGTACTTACCGTAACCCTCGGCTCCTGGGAAGGCGAGCTGTCTGTCCGCCGCATCGGCATTCTGCGCTACGGAGAGCAGCAGTGCCGGGAGTAGAGATAGTAGTTTCATGTTAGTTGTTTGGTTATCTAGTTGTTTAGTTTTTTAGTTACATGGTGGTTTAGGTGTTTTGGTGGTGGTGGTTGTTTGGTTATCTAGTTGTTTAGTTGCATGGTTGATTGACAGGTTGGTTGTTATGCCGTTTTCTCCACATAACCAAAAAACTAAACAACCAAACTACAGCTGCCCCGCTTCCACCAGTCTTACTACGCGTTCTGTCAGTCGGTCCTTGCCCTGTGGGTCATATTGCTTCTTCAGAGAGGCACCAAACATCCATGCGAACGTCTGGTAAAAGGCCGCCTTTGACGAACCTAAGAACGCCTGCACCAATTCGTATGACGATGAACTGGTCTCGCGGTTTATCAGTTTTATCAACAGTTTTCCTTGCGAGAGCGTCAGCTTTTTCATCCTCGGGGTGTACTGCGCCTTTACGCTTTTCTCCACGAGCTTCAAGTGTTCCTTACGTGCTTTCTCGTTAGGCAGTGTCTGAAGGTACTCGTATGTCTCGAGGATGGCGCGGTTCACCTCCTTCGCTATGGGCAGAACCTTCTTTACGTTGTATACCAGACGGTTGTAAGCATCGCGCTGGCGGTCGTTCTTGAAGGTCAAGGGAGCGAAGACATACACGTTGTTCATCTCCACATACTTAATGCTGTCGCCTGCCTCCATCACCTTTCCTACTCTTACCATCGGCACAAAGGTAGGGCTGTCCATGTCGACCTGACGGTCTTCCGGATTGACCTTTTTTTGCTTCTGCGCCATTATGGGGAGCGAAAAGAGAATGGATAAAGCTATAATCAGAACCTTCATACTTTGCAAAAGTACACATATTTTTTCAGAAAGCAGTCGCTTTTGTCCTTAAATTTATTAAATATCACCTATTTTGCTTTGCCGTTTACTCCTTTTAGTGTAACTTTGCAACAAATTCACCCCTGTACTGTTTCATTTACGACACAATAAAATCTGACATGAATATAAACTTAAAACACTGCGCATTCGCATTTCTGGCTCTCGCTGCACTGACCGCCTGCAGCTTCGAGGGATTCCGCATCAAGGGTACTATCACTGATGCCAAGGACTCTGTTCTCTACCTCGAACACATGGGTCTGAACGGTCCTGAGGTCATGGACTCCGTGGTTCTGGACGCTGACGGCGACTTTGACTTTAGGGGCGAGAAACTGAAGGAGCCGGACTTCTACCGCCTCCGCATCGCGAACAATATCATCAACGTATCTATTGACTCCACGGAGACGGTGACATTCAAGGCAGCCTACCCTACGATGGCTACGCAGTACGAGGTGGAGGGCAGCGAGAACTGCAAGAAAATCAAGGAACTGGCAGTGCTGCAGGTGCAGCTTCTCAACAAGGCCCTCGCCATATCACGCAACAATGCCATAGGCGCAGAGCAGACGGAAGACAGCATCAACGGTCTCGTAGACAAGTACAAGGACTACGTAAGGAACAACTATATCTACAAGGCACCGCAGAAGCCGTACTCATACTTCGCCCTCTTTCAGACCCTTGGTGGCAGACTGATATTCAATCCGCAGGAGTCTAATGAGGATATACGCTGCTTTGCCGCTGTCGCTACATCGTGGGATACTTTCTATCCTGGCTCAGAGCGTGGCGAAAACCTACACAATATAGCTATCGAGGGACTCAAGACCATGCGCATAAAGCAGCAGAAGGCTATGGGACCTGCCATCGACCCCTCACAGGTGGAGGTGACAAACATCATCGATGTGCCGCTCGTGGACAACAAGGGACGCCAGCGTTCGCTCAAGGAACTGAAGGGACAGGTGGTGCTTCTCGACTTCCACGTGTTCTCAGCGCCAAAGAGCACGGAGCGCATCATGATGCTCCGCGAACTGTATAACAAGTATCATGCACGCGGACTGGAGATATATCAGGTTTCACTCGATGAGAACGCACATTTCTGGAAGACACAGACCGCCGCACTACCATGGATTAGTGTGCATGACGATGACGGTCTGCAGTCAAGCTATCTCGTGCGTTATAACGTGCAGCAGATACCTACCTTCTTCCTAATAGACCGCAGCAACAGCCTCTACAAGCGTGATGCACAGATTAAAAACCTTGATGATGAACTCGAAGGACTCTTATAAGCCACTGCTGTTGTTCGACTTCGGCGCTGTGCTCACGGGGCTTTCCAAGCAGCGATGCATAGAGGCACTGCAGCGCATAGGCTGTGGCAAGATAGCATATTACGTGGATGAATGCCGCCAGGAGGACCTCTTCCATGAACTGGAGGTAGGCGGTAGCGTGGAATCATTCTGCAATGAGGCTCGCAGACAGTCGGCATATACCGATGAAATGGGCATTTTCCATCCCTGCACCGCTACCAACGAGCAGATATGCTGGGCATGGAACGAACTGCTGACGGGCATACCCGTGGAGAAACTGCGCATGATACGCCACCTGCATGACGACCTCGGCTATCGCACTGCCATACTCTCCAACACCAATGAGATACACTGGGAGAAGTCTATACGTGACTTCTTCACCGTTGACGGGCTGAAGGTGGAGGACTATTTTGATTATATCTTCCTGTCATGCCGCATGAACAAAGTAAAGCCTGATGATGACATTTACCAGGAAATGCTGCAAGAGACGGGCGAAAAGCCAGAAGACATCCTTTTCATCGATGATTCCGAGAAAAACTGTAGGGCTGCAGAGCGCAACGGCATACGGACGCTTCATGACCCGAAAGGCGACAGATGGATGCGCAAACTCCTCGTGATGCTGAATGGAGAAGGCAGGGCCGCCGTGATAGGGAACTTCGACGGCGTGCATAAAGGCCACCTCTCCGTAATCAATAACTTGCGCCACGTGGCGCGAGAGCGAGGACTGGAGCCACTGATTATAACCTTTGACCGCCATCCGCGCTCACTCTTCGTGAAGGAATTCCATCCAGAGTTTCTCACCACACTTGACGAACGCACAGCCCTCTTGCGCCAGGCACTGATGCCAGTGGATGAAGAGGAGGCTGCGGAAAGCGTCACGGTGCTGCCCTTTACGCAGAAAATGGCGGATACATCGGCACATGATTTCATGGAGCATGTATTGCGAGACCAACTCAATGTGCGCCTCCTGCTCCTTGGATATGACAACCATTTCGGCAAGAAGAATCCCGAAGAGAATTTTGAAACCTACCGCAGATATGGCGAGGAGCTCGGCATTGAGGTGCTGAAGGCGCAGCCATGTAATGTGGGAGAGGTGCGGGTATCGTCCTCTGCCATAAGGAAGATGATAAAGGAGGGCGACATAGAGCATGCCAACGAGTGTCTCGGCTATCCTTACAACATCACGGGGACGGTGGTGCATGGTTATGAGGAAGGCAGGAAGATGGGCTTTCCTACTGCAAACATACTGCCGCCAGACGGCAAACTGATGCCTCCTAATGGCGTGTATGCATCGAGGGTACGCATTGAGGGCGACAAGAAGGTGCGCTACGGCATGACCAATATCGGCACGCGCCCTACCTTCCATGGTTCCGATGTGACGATAGAGACGAATATTCTCGGTTTCATCGGCAATGTCTATGGTAAGGTGATAACCGTTGAACTTCTCGCTATGGTGCGCAAGGAGATGCGTTTTGATAGTCCGCAGGAGCTCAAAGAGCAGATAGAGGCGGACAGGAAGACGATAGAGGGGTTTACTGAAAAAGAGATGAAAGAAAAGAAAGGATAAAAGAAAATGAGAAAAGCGATAATTTATTTCTTGCTGTATCTCGTGCTGACTCTTGTTTTGAGTTACGCCGTAGACGGAGCGTTCCGACTCTTCAAACTCAATGGTGACGGTATGGCTACGCTGCAGTTGCTCATCACGTCGGGCTTGACGTCCGTGGTGGTGGTGGCACTTTTCACCGCCTTGAAGTGGTGTCACGTCAGCAGAGAGTATGTCCGCACCAAGCCATGGGGCGTATTTTTCTGGACGGTGCTGCTCGCTCTTGGCGTGATAGTGCCGCTGGCGTGGTTGGAGAGCTTCATACCAGCTGAATGGCTGAAGGATACTTCCAACGGCATGATAGCGGGAGCGTTGAGCTACAGCGAGGGATATTTCGTGATATGCATGCTTGCTCCGCTTGCCGAAGAGGTGGTGTTCCGTGGTGCTATAATCCAGGCACTGACGCAATGGGGCAAAGAGCACATGAAGAAAGAGCAGCTGACCGCCAAGGAGCAGACGCGCATCAACTGGCTGGCGATACTCGTCAGCGCATTCATCTTCGCCCTGGTGCACCTCAATCCAGCGCAGATGCCGCACGCACTGATAGTGGGCGTGCTGTTAGGATGGATGTACACGAGGACGGGCAGCATAGTGCCCTGCTTCCTGCTGCACTGGATTAACAACAGTTCTGCATATGTAATGCTGAAGCTCTTCCCGTCAGTACCGATGGATGCGCCACTTATCGACTACTTCCATGGCAGCACTATGGCGATGTATCAGGCTGTTGGCAGTTCGCTGCTGATAGCGATACCGGCACTGTATCAGTTCTATGTGTTCACGAAGAAAGGCGCTGTTAAGTGTTAGGTATTAGTGATTAGTGGTAAAGTAAGCGAACCATCATGCTATAAAAACAGAATAAAGGCGGCATTCCTGTATCGGGTTGCCGCCTTTATTGGTATGTTTGCTATGGTTACTTTACCACTACTTTCTTCTTTCCTACTATATATATGCCCTTAGGCAGTGCTTCTATCTGCTCCTTGGCTGCGCCGCTGATGAGCAGTGTGCCATTGATAGAGTACACATTTCCGTCCATTCCATCGGTGTTGGCAGCCTTCACTCCCTTCACGGCAGTGGCGTCCGTCATGGTCACTTTCATCATTATACATGGCTGGAGACCAGCGTTTGTGAATGTGAACTCAGAGAGGTAAGGCAGCGAGAAGGTGATGATGTCAGGGTTCTGGGTATCTTTGGCAGACTTCATCAGTGTGGCAGTCTCCGCTGTATACTCCACGCCAGCCACCTCTTTCCAGTAACAAGGAGTGGTCAACTCGTCCTTGTTGACGTATGAGATGAAAGTCACGGAAGTGGCAACCTTGCCTTTAGGGCAGTAGAAAGTGTTCTGCGCACCGTTAGAGCACTTGATAGACTTGCCGTAAGTATCCTGTCCCTCGTAGGTGATGACAGATGCCGGGTCGAGCGTCTTGTCAGGCTTGCTGGTGATGGTGAGCTTCGCACCGTCGTCCCATGCCATGCTGTTCGCCTTTGTAGAACCGTCTACATGGGCGTAAATGGTGGTAGATTCCTCCATTTCACCGTTCTGATAGTCTGGATAGTACTCTTCGAAACTACCTTCCACGTCGGTCTTTGCGTCAGCATTCTGCGCCTTCACGATGTCCTCCACCAAAGAGTTGCAGTAAACCTCAAGGTTGGTATAGTAACGATTGGAGTCAAGATTGTACTTGTTTCTGTCAGAAGCGTTCTTCGGGTCCAGACCGTGTTCCAGCTCCCATGCGTCCGGCATGCCGTCGCCATCGGTATCAAGGAGAGGGCTTTCGCTCTTCAGCTCCGGCCAACCGCCAGCCTGGACCTGGTTGTCCACAAAACCGGTGGTGCTGCCGCTTGCACAGTGTGATGCCGTGCCAGTCTTGGCATCGTTGGCTATATACGCATCGTGAGAGTCACGCTTGTATGATGCTCCGGCGTAAGCCAGCACCTTCTCGTAAGCCGTCTCGGCAGACTGTGTGGTCACATAGCCGTAAGGTATCGGCGCAAGAATCTTCATTGTGTCCTTGGTAACAGCGGTATATGTACGGTCATTGGCACTGTTATCAATCTGGTTATATATGCCGTATGTCCAGTTGTCGTTAGTAACGGCAGAGTAACGGGAGTTGACATTGCCGTCAACATAGTACTTTCCCCATACGTGCCACATCACGTCCCATTCGTTAGGGGTGGCGGTGCCGTGGTGAGTGTATTCCGTAGTGCGTATGCCTGGTGCCGCGATACGCTGCTGTATGGTAGTGCTGCGCTGTAGGGTGCCTGGTCCTGGCTTGTAATAGTTGTTTACGATGTTCACGTTCATGCCTTCACCGCCGTAGCATCCGTTGCCGCCCCAGTTGTAAATCACGTTGTTACGCAGGTCCATCCTCTCGTCCTTCTGCGTGCCAGGACGAGGTCCGAGACGCGGGGCACGACTGGTATGGTGTGCCAGTAGGTTGTGATGGTATGACGCCCCTGAGCCTCCCCAGTTGCCACCGTAGCCGTGTGCACCCTTGGAGTGGCCGGCATTCACAAGACTCTGGTCCACGAAGTTCCACTGCACGGAGATATTCCTTGAGCCATAGACGGACATACACTCGTCAATAGACCAGCTTACGGAGCAGTGGTCCACCACGATGTTAGCCTGGTCCATGCCTCCCAGTCCATCGCCCTCATGGTGAGCCACCTGCCTATTGCCGAGGCGGAAGCGCACGAAGCGCAGAATGACGTTACTGGAATTGATGGTAAATGGATAGTCTGCCACGCAGATGCCGTCGCCTGGTGCTGTCTGTCCGAGGATGGAGACATTGCCGTTTCTCAGTTGCAGTTCCTTGGTGAGGTAGATGGTACCTGACACATCGAACACGATAGTGCGCTTTCCGCTCTGCTCGCACGCCCAGCGCAGGGTGCCGGCGCTGCCGTCATCGGCAAGGGAAGTGACGTGATAGACAGCTCCTCCGCGTCCACCAGTGGTGTAGCGGCCGAAACCTTCCGCTCCAGGGAATGCCGGAGCTGAGTCAAACTGGGCTGATGCTCCGATGGTGGAGGCAAGTGCCAGTGCAGTGATAAAAATCTTCTTCATTATAGTTGTTTAGTTGTATAGTTATTTAGTTGTTTGGTTGTTTGGTCGTTTGGTTGTTTGGTTGTTGGGTTGTTGGGTCGTTTGGTTGTTGGGTTGTTGGGTTGTTGGGTCGTTGGGTTGTTGGGTTGTTGGGTCGTTTGGTTGATTGGTTGTTTGGTTGTTGGGTTGTTGGGTTGTTGGGTTGTTTGATTGTTTGGTTGGTTGGTTGTTGGGTCGTTTGGTTGTTGGGTTGTTGGGTTGTTGGGTTGTTGGGTTGTTGGGTTGTTGGGTCGTTGGGTCGTTGGGTTGTTGGGTTGTTGGGTTGATTGGTTCTATTGCCTACAAAGTTATATTTTTTTCTTTATATAATTATAAAAGAGGTGCGATTATTTTCCCTCTTGCATTGATTTTGTCCCCTTTTTGGCTCAAAAATGCTACCGTTGCTTGTTCTCTATCTGTATAGTGTGATGCTTCCTTTTATTGAAAAGTGCGGTTTCGCAAGGTGAAAAGTTATTGAAAAGTGTAGTTTTTGCTTGTGTATTTATATTGAAAAGTGTAATTTTGCAAGACGAAATACTATCAGATAGAGGTAAAGCTCCCAACAAACAACCAAACAACCAAACCACCAAACGACCCACAACCAAACAACCAAACAACCAAACAACCAAACAACCCAACAACCAACCAAACAACCAAACAACCAAACAACTACACAACAATGAAAATACGTTTTTACAATGCCCGCATCATGACGATGAAGGAGGGCGAGGAGATATTCCGCGGTGAGCTGCACACGGACGGTTCGCGCATCAGTTACATCGGTACAGAGAAGAAGGAAGGCACCTTTGACCGCGAGATAGACTGCCAGGGCAACCTGCTGATGCCTGGTTTCAAGAACGCCCACGCCCATAGCGGGATGAGCGTGCTGCGCTCGCTGGCGGATGATCTGCCCCTCAACGAGTGGCTGACGAAGGATATATTCCCCGTGGAGGCGCGCATGACGGCTGACGACATATACTACATGAGCCAGCTCTCGGCACTGGAATACCTTACATCGGGCATCACCGCCTGCTTCGACATGTATCTGGACAACGTGGCGATGGCTAAGTCCATGGACGATATGGGGTTCCGCTGCGTGCAGGTGGGAGGCGTGAACGACTATTCGGACGACATCACCAAGATAGAACGTCTGTACAAGACGCTCAACAATCCTGGTTCCCTGCAGTC
>SAMEA104315434__coassemble_149_pt1 | contig 52776 bp, 43 predicted proteins | sample SAMEA104315434__metabat2_high_PE_014 | metagenome-assembled genome bin SAMEA104315434 (sample SAMEA104315434) | gut metagenome | biome: Monkey gut; feature: monkey-associated habitat; material: faeces | place: China | collected 2013
CAACCAAACAACCAAACAACCAAACAACCAAACAACCAAACAACCAAACAACCAAACAACCAAAAAGTGCCCTGCCGCCAACGAAGTGACTGCAGGGCACCGGTATTTTAAGTGGGTTGTTTACTTTTTAAGGCTAACGCTCTATCTGTAGAGCCTTAGCGCTTCGTGCTTGTTAGCCGATGTTGTGACCCTTCTTAATAGAAGTGAATCCACAAACTGCTGATACTACTACCATTGCAAGCATAAGCACTGTTGCGAAATTTGTTAACATCATAACTTTTTCCTTTCTCTAATTTTTTAACGAAGCCGCTCAGCATCACTGTCTTACGACCTCTTTGTTTAACTTGTTATCCTTTACACTTTTTACTGAGATTGAAGCTCTTTTCAGGTCTTCTTCCCTTTTTCTGATGCAAAGTTACGAAGAATTGTGTGCGCACACAACTATTTCACAATATTTCTTTCATAATGCTTTTCTTATTTGATTTGCATCAACCGTTTCATGCATCACCGCCCTTGTATCGCCCCATTTTGGTTAGGAAGATGCGCTGTGCGCTCATCATGTCGTCAAACAGGCGGGCGAGGTATTTGTCTGGTGATGGTATGAAGTCTGAGAACAGTCCTTTCATATAGGTACTTAGGTACGCCACGTTCTTCTCTTTGTCTATGCCATAGACAAGGGTGGCGATATTATTCAAATTGATTTCATTCACTAACCGCCGTGCTTCAGAGAACGTGTCGAGGTCTTCCATCGACACTTCATACCAGTAGGTGTCATAGATTCTTATGAATATCAAGTCGTCCCCTACATGGACAATGAATGTCTCGCCCTGGTACTTCACGTAATATTCGTAGGATTTGTCTTCATTCCTCACGCACTTGCAGCCCAGCTCCTCCATGCTTCTTTTGAACAAAGCCTTTGGGGTCATGCCCTTCCACCATTCATCCACGTTTTCCTCCTCGTCGTCATCACTGTATTCTGGTGCGACATACTGTTCTTCAGCCTTGCCGTCCGCAGGAGCTTCCGTCTCATTGCTCTCTGCATGGTCTGGCATCGCTGCATGGTCCGCAGGAGCTTCTGCCTTCTGTTCGGCGTTATGGCGGTATACTGCCTTCAGCAGCTTGTACGCCCATACAATGAAGAACGCTACACCTATTATTATAATGATGTTCAAAATCAATAGATATTCCATGGTTTCTGTATGTTACTTATAGTTTTGCTTTCATTCCCCAAAGTTACAAAGTTTTTCTGAGAAAACATCGCATTGGTTCACTTTTCTTTCATCTTCAGTGCATCGAATGCGGAGAACTGCGCCGCCCTTGCCTCTGGCGGCATTGGCGGATGGTTCTTCGATACGTGATGCGGCAGGTTTATTATGTCATCGTAATTGTCTGTCATGCCTTGTGTCCTCCTATCTGTCCGTTACGCTCGCGTGCCGTGGCACCCTCGTCAAAGTTTACGCCCTTCAGTATGGCGTTCTTGCCGTAGCGCCGCTTTATCGCCAGCTGCGCCTCCTGTATCCTGCGTTCCTTCTCCAGCCGCTTGCGCTCTTCCTCCTCCCTGCGCAGCGTCTCCTCATTATCTATAAAGAGGTCGAGCTGCCTCGGTGCGCTCTCTTTCTTCCTTACCGTCTCCTCGCTCTCCAGGCGGCAGGCGCATACGTTCAGGCGGCGTATGAGCAGCGCGGGGTTCACTATGCGGTCATAGAGTCGCAGCACCGCCTCGTCGATGATACGTGCCGACGATGTCATGCGCCCCGTGTTCTCCGTGCCATGGGCGTGTTTCGGCACGGGGCGGCCGTAGTGGTCCGTCACTATCTCGCCGTCATACCGCTCCCTTATCTCCGGGTTCGTGAGGCTCTCCGTGTCATAGCCCACGGTGAGGGTCAGCTGGCTTGTCATCAGCCCCTTCGCCACGAGGTCGAGCGACAGTGCGTCTGCCATCTCGTGCACCACCACCCTTGCTTTCTTATAGTCGTAGGCACACTGCAATACCTGTCCGCTGCTCATGGAAGTTGTGGCGGGGCGGTACGCCTTCACCTGCGCTATGGTGCATGGCTCCCACCCCCAGGCATGGTCTATGAGCAGTTCGGCATTGACGCCGAAGAGGCGGTAGAGCAGGTCCTCATGGTCTATGGACATGCGTGCTATCTTGCCCATGGTGTCTATGCCATACGGCTTCAGCTTCTCTGCTATGCCATGGCCCACACGCCAGAAGCTCGTCAGCGGACGGTGGTTCCACAGCGTGCGGCGGTACGTCATCTCGTCCAGTTCCGCAATCCTCACCCCGTCCTTGTCGGCAGGTATGTGCTTCGCCACTATGTCCATCGCCACCTTACAGAGATACATGTTGGTGCCTATGCCTGCCGTGGCGGTGATGCCCGTGGTGGCGAGCACGTCGCGTATGATGGTCATCGCCAACTGGTGGGCTGTCATGCCATAGCTCTTGAGGTATGGCGTCACGTCCATGAACACCTCGTCTATACTATATATATGTATATCCTCCTCCGCCACGTACTTCAGATATGTCTCATACACCGCCCTGCTCACCTCCAGATAGCGTTTCATGTGCGGCGGTGCAATGATATAGTCCACCTCCCAGTCTGGATGCTCCTTCAGTTCCTCGTCCATCCACGAGCGTCCCGTGAGCCTTCCTCCTGCCTTCTCCCTACGGTCGGCGTTGACCTCACGCACTCTCTGCACCACCTCGAAGAGGCGTGCCCTTCCCGCTATGCCATGCGCCTTGAGCGATGGCGACACAGCGAGGCATATAGTCTTCTCCGTGCGTGAGGCGTCAGCCACCACGAGGTTGGCGGTCAAGGGGTTCAGTCCCCTGTCCACGCACTCCACGGAGGCGAAGAATGACTTGAGGTCTATGGCGAGATATGTCTTCATGATTCTGTCTGCAAAGATACTTCATTTTCTTCAATTGCGCAAGAGGTGTCATCTCCATGCGCAGTCACTGGCATACTGTTTCTTCATCTCTATACGTACAATTTCACTATTTTTCCATTATTTTCTTCACACAATGATATTTTTTCCCTATTTTTTTAGAAGAAACAAAAAAAATTATTAACTTTGCAGCGGATTTACGAACTAACATCAACGATACGCTTAGGACGACATGAAAATAAGATAAGTCCTATCTATTTTCTCCCATCTCCTCTGGCTATTGCATAACTACAAGACACATATATTTAATCTATAATTAAACTAACTAAACGTATGAAAAAACAATTACTAAATCTTACGATGCTCCTCATCGTGTTGTTGATGGGGGGGGCAAAAGCTGTTGCGGCTGACACGGAGACTCTGTATGGACGTGCGTTAACAGCAGATGCCGATAACGGTTACATAGCCTGGTCAGCAGATGATATTGCAGCTACAGGTAGTTACAAATGGGGTGGTAATGCAGAAATAACGACAAAAGGTTATCCTTATGTTTCTGGTAATGGTACTAGAACCTCTTCTATGTCAGCCGAAATTTCTGCTAACTCTATTATAACAATTGACGCTGTATGGTTTATAGGCACTGATGGAAACTATGGAAATAATTATACCTATTTCAAGATAGGAGACGCTATAGAGTTTCAAGCTCATACAACAAATCAAACAGGAAATGTTGTTATAAATGGTAGCACAGCAACAATAGCCAATGCATGTGGTAAGGATAATGGAAACAGAACTAACGACAGTTGGACTATTCATGCAGTCATAAACACTGCAAGTAATACTCTGAAAGAACTTACAGTGAATGGCGAGATAGGAACAAAAAAAGCAACATATATTTTGTCTTCCGAAACTTCTTTAGGAACAGCAACTTATAATACATTTGCTTTTGGAACTCATAGAGAAAAATACCAGCCTAATTGTGGCCTTGTGAGTCTTAAGATTTCTGAGGAGAAGCAGAGTGTTTCAACATACGATTATACATTAAACTATAAATTTGGAGATGAAATAATAAATACCGTTTCAGGTAAAAATATAGATGGCGGCACTGTATCTGCAGAAAACCCTATCACTATTGACGGTACGAAATATTTTGCAGAAGACGGAGCGACGACAGAGTTTACCGTTTCTGCAACATCGGATAATACGTTTAATGTTGCATTAAGGAAAGCAAATACATACAAGGTCATTCTCAATGCTGTAAACGCTGACAAGACCGTTATAAAAGAACTTGCAAGCAAAGATGTCACAGAGGGCGATGCTACAGAAATCACGCTTTACGCTCCTAAGTATATAACTGATGCGAACAACAAGGTAACATACAAGATTGCAAACGAAAGCTACGGAATTAAGTGTCCTGTCAGCAACGAAGCACAGGCTGTAGAGTATTCAAAGTATACTGGCGTAGCGTGGTTCGTTGAAGGCGAAGCCGTATTGGAAAGTGCTGACATGGAACACAGCAACTATTCAGGTGGACACGCACGCCGAGGGCTTAATGGCATAAAGGATTTCATCACCGTTCCAGAAGCAGGCAAATATAACATGACATACGCTGTATGTAACAACAATGTCAATTATGATTGTACCGTAACATTCTATAAGAATTCAGAATCAGAAGAGAACGTTGTAGCGACAAAGGACGATATAAAGTCTATATCTGTAAATAAGGTAAAAACTGATGGCACAGTAAAGGTTGAAAACATTGAGTTTGCTAACGGTGATGTAATCAAGGTTAAACCTTCTACAACAAACTGTATTTTAGACTATATCCTTATTGAGAAGACCGCTGACGTACTCTCCCTCTCCACCGACTACACATACTCTACCTACACCCCATCATCTGACGTGAACCTCACTAACGAGGATGGCGTAGAGTTCTACGCTGCCACCGTTAATGGCAACAAGGTTGTGCTGACACAGGTAGAAGGCGCAGTGAAGGCTGGTACCGGTCTCCTCGTGAAGAACACTAAAGATGCGACTTCAGTAACTCTCGCTACAGCTGCTGACGCTCAGGAGGTAGCTAACAACAACCTCGTAGGCGTAGCTGAAGACATGGACGCTGCCGCTCTCGTAGCAGACAACGCTTACATCCTCGTTGACGACAACACCTTCCAGAAGGTAGGTACAGAGGCTACAGGCGTACTCGCAAAGGGCAAGGCATACCTCCGTGTTTCTGCTACAGAGGCACAGGCTCGCCAGATATATATCAGCAACCCAACAGCCGTTAACGCTGTGGCTGAGAAGGCAGAGCAGACAGAGAGCGTGATATACAACATGCAGGGCATGCGCGTGAAGAACGCTGACGCTAACGGTCTCTACATCGTTAACGGAAAGAAGTATATCAAGAAATAATACAACCTGTAAACAACTTAAAAAAGAATACTACAATGAAAAAGACATATAATGCTCCAGCAATCCTCGTGACAGAGGTTAAGACAACAATCATGGCGGGGTCAGGTCCAGAGACAATGAATAATACTCCGTATAACAATAACCTCAACGCTGCTCACTCACGCTACAACGGCATAGAGTGGCTTGACGATGAGGAGGACGATCTGTAAGGCTCGCCACTCTTTCGGACATAACATACAAAAAAAATCTCTCCCCGGCAACTGGCAACGGTAGTCGGGGAGAGATTTTTTTAAGTATTAAGTGTAGTTAAGTATTAAGTATTAGTGATTAGTGATTAAGTGTAGTTAGGTGTTAAGTGTGGTTAAGTATTAAGTGTTAGTGATTAAGAGCGAAGCCATACTTAATCACTAATCACTAACACTTAATACTTAATATTCATGCTTCTTCTTGTTTCTCGGATGACACGTCTCTATCTCCTTCCTCAGCAGCGACATGTCTATGTGCGTGTATATCTGCGTGGTGCCAATCCTCTCATGCCCTAACATCGCCTGTATGGCACGCAGTGAGGCACCACCCTCCAGCAGGGCGGTGGCGAAGGAATGACGCAGCGTATGAGGCGAGATGGTCTTCTTCAGTCCCGCCTCCTCCGCCAGACGCTTGATCATTATCAGTATCATGGTGCGCGTAAGGTGCGCCCCACGGCGGTTGAGAAACACATAATCCTCCTCCCCCGCCTTTATCTTCATCTGGCAGCGGTCGGCATACCATAGGTGCAGCTCATGGATGGCACTGTCGGCTATCGGCACGAGGCGTTCCTTGGAGCCCTTGCCCGTCACGCGCACAAAGCCCTCTTCCTCATACACGTCGGAGAGATGCAGCGTGACCAGCTCCGACACTCGCAGTCCGCAGGAGAAGAGCACCTCTATTATCGCCTTGTTGCGCTGCCCCTCCCACTTGCTGAGGTCTATGGCAGCCTCCAGCAGGTCCACCTCACGGGTTGTCAGCACCTCAGGCAGATGCTGGTCCTGCAGGGGCGACTCAAGGAGTTCCGAGGGGTCCTGCTCTATGTAACCGTCCAGCTCCAGAAACTTGTAGAAGGAGCGCACGCCGCAGAGGATGCGGGCATGGGTGGAGCGCGCCACGCCAAGGTCGTGCAGCGAAGCGGAGAACTCCTCCAGATCGGGGAGTTTCAATTCCAGCGGGTCTCTGCCCTGCTCCTCGCACCATTCCGTCAGTTTGCCCACATCGTGCATGTATGCCTCCAAGGTATTGTCAGAGAGGCCGCGAAGCAGGCGGATATGGCGACGGAAATCGCTTATCGGATTATGGTTTGGTTGTTTAGTTGTTTGGTGGTTTGGTTGTTTGGTCATTTAGTGGTTTGGTGGTTTGGTTGAGTGTATGCAAAGTTAATAAAATTCAGCCAAACAACCAAACAGCTATCCTTTCGCAGGGCAATCACTATCCTTTCGATATACAATCACTATCCTTTCGCAGGGCGATTTGATACCTATGGGGGGCAGGATTATTCCTGCGCCATTTACCTAACAAACATTAAAGTTCATGACTTTATCACCACAATACTTGGAAAAAACATTTTTTTTATGTAATTTTGCATAATAAGTAATATGCACACAACTACACTGACTGATACTGACTGCTAACCTTATTATAAACCAGTAAAAAAATCAGTTCAACTAAACATTAAACAATGAATCTACGAAAGACATCACTGGCAATGCTCATGATGGCGTCTGCTCTCGGCATGAACGCCCAGAAAGGCATGACCGCACCACAGGGCGGCAAGCAAATCAGTAACGAACTTATCGGTATCTTCTTCGAGGACATCAGTTCTTCCGCCGATGGCGGTCTCTATGCCGAACTGCTGCAGAACGGTGCCTTCGAATTCTCTCCCGCAGAGAGAGACGGATGGGGTCCTTCCACCGCATGGAAGGTGATACGCCCAGGCCACTCCCTCGGCATGATAGAGATTCTGCAGGCTGACCCGCTGAACGAGAACAACAAGAACTATATGCGCCTCCACATGGAGCGCACAAGGGAGTTCTATGACTATGACGGATGGCGCGGCTTCGGACTGGAGAATAATGGCTTCGACGGCATCACCGTGAAGAAGGACGGCAAGTACGACTTCTCTTTCTTCGCCCGTAACGTGGACAAGAATGCCAAGCAGGTGCGCATAGTGCTCGTGGTACCGGGCAAGGAGCGCAAGGTGCTGGCAGAGAAGACCATGACAGTGGATGCCGACAAGTGGACGAAATATGAGTGCACACTGCAGGCTAACGCTGACTGCAAGAACGCTGCGCTGCAGGTTCTCGTGCTCGACAATGGCGTGATGGACGTGGACGCCTTCTCCCTCATGCCACAGGACACCTACAAGGGTCACGGCCTGCGTCGCGACCTTGCAGAAGCTCTCGAAGCCCTGCACCCTAAGTTCATGCGCTTCCCCGGCGGATGCGTGGTACACGGTGGCGGCGACGGCTTCTGGAACACATACCGCTGGAAGACCACCCTCGGACCAAAAGAGCAGCGCAAGCAGCTGAAGAACACATGGGGCTACCACCAGTCTGTAGGCCTCGGCTATATGGAGTACTTCCAGATGTGTGAGGACATGAACATGCAGCCTGTGCCTATCCTCCCTTGCGGCGTGAGCTGCCAGGGCACCAACGGTGGCTGGGGCATGTGGCCTAAGCAGGCTCAGGACGTGGTGCCTATGAGCGAGATGGACGAGTGGGTGCAGGACGCCCTCGACCTCATAGAGTGGGCTAACGGTGATGTCACCACCAAGTGGGGCAAGGTGCGCGCAGAGGCAGGACACCCCAAGCCATTCAACCTAAAGTATCTCGGCATCGGCAATGAGGAGAAGATCTCGCCTGAGTTCGCAGAGAGATTCAAGTATATGTATGAGAAGGTGACCAAGGCTCACCCAGAGATAGTGATAGTAGGCACTGCAGGCCCTGGCTCGCACCCTGGCAACCCTGACTACGAGAACGGCTGGAAGCTGGCTGACGAACTGGGCATGCCTATCATCGACGAGCACTACTACGAGAAGAACACCTACTTCGAGACAAGCCGCCAGTACGACAAGTACTCTCGCGACAAGAAGACAAAGGTGTACCTCGGCGAATACGCTTCCAAGGACAAGAAGCTGCGCGACGCCCTGGCAGAGGCTCTCTACCTGCTCCACGTGGAGCGCAACGGCGACGTGGTCTGCATGACCAGCTATGCACCGCTCTTCGCACGCAAGAACGCCACCAACTGGAATCCAGACCTCATATACTTTGACAACGAGCGTCCTTACCTCACATGCAGCTACTACGTGCAGCAGATGTTCGGCAAGTCTTCCGGCAACTACTATTACGGCGACTGCGTGAAGTTCCAGGGCGAGAAGACCAACATGCAGGAGCAGTCCGTAGTGCTCGACACCAAGACGCGCCAGCTCTTCGTGAAGGTATGCAACGCCTCTGGCGACGCCCGCAAAATAGACATAGACCTCTCACGCTTCAAGGGCATGAAGCCTATGGCGGTGAAGACCACCCTTACTGGCAAGCCGGAGAACGAGAACAACTTCGATGCGCAGCCTGTCGTACCTATCGTGGAATACGCCAAGATGAGCAAGAAGATGACTGTAGAAGTGCAGCCATACTCATTCGTGATGTATAGCGTGAAGCTCTAGAAAAGCTAGAAAAACTAGAAAGACTAGAAAAGCCTAGAAAAACTAGAAGAACTAGAAAAGCCTAGAAAAGCTAGAGAAACTAGAAACCCTAGAAACCCTAGAAACCCTAGAAAAGCTAGAACCTCTAGAACCTCTAGCTTTTCTAGAAAAAACTACCAACCATGAAAAAGCTAACCACCCTCATTTCCGCCCTTCTGCTCCTCGCCACCACGGCGATGGCGCAGAAGCTGTGGTACAGCGAGCCTGCCAAATGCTGGCTGGAGGCTGTGCCCTTGGGCAACTCACACCTCGGAGCCATGGACTTCGGAGGCACTGAGACGGAAGAACTGCAGATTAACGAAGAGACCTTCTGGTCCGGCAGCCCGTATAACAACAACTCCAAAACATCGCTGCAACACCTCGCTGAGGTGAGACAGCTCATCTTCCAGGGACAGGAGAAGAAGGCTGCCGACATCATCAACAAGGAGTTCATCCCCGGACCTCACGGCATGAAGTTCCTCAACGTGGGCAGCATGAAGCTCAACTTCCCGGGCCATGCCGCCGCCACGGACTTCTACCGTGACCTCAACATCGGCAATGCCACCGCCACAACACGATACAAGGTGGGCGACGTGACATACACCCGCACCACCTTCGCCTCCATGACCGATGGCGTCATCGTAATGCGCATAGAGGCAAGCAAGCCCGGCGCACTCACCTTCACCATGGGCTATGACGGCATCATGGAGTATTCACTCAGCGCAAAGGGCAACACCCTCACCGCCACCGTGAAGAACATGGAGCAGGAGGGCATCAAGGGCGGACTGACAGCGCAGTGCATCATGCAGGTGAAGGCGGACGGCAAGACCGCTGCCGCAGACAAGGCGGTGAGCGTGACAGGTGCCACCACCGCTACCATCTACGTCAGCTGCGCCACCAACTTCGTGAACTACCACGACATCAGTGGCAATGCGCTCAAGAAGGCACAGGCATACCTCAAGGCTATTGCCAAAAAACAGTATGCCGACATGCTCAGCGCACACACCGAGGCATACAAGAAGCAGTTTGACCGCGTGAAGCTCACTCTGCCCGAGAGTAAGAACTCGAAGATGGAGACATACAAGCGCGTGGAACGTTTCGCCAAGGACGGCAACGACCAGGCACTCGTAGCCCTCATGTTCCAGTACGGCCGCTACCTCCTCATCTCTTCTTCGCAGCCTGGCGGACAGCCTGCTAACCTGCAGGGAGTATGGAACGCCAAGAAGAACGCTCCGTGGGACTCCAAGTATACCATCAACATCAATACGGAGATGAACTACTGGCCTGCCGAGGTATGCAACATCTCCGAGACTGCCGAACCGCTCTTCTCCATGGTCCGCGACCTCTCCGTGACGGGTAGCAAGACGGCACGCGAGATGTATGACTGCAACGGATGGGTGGCTCACCACAATACTGACCTCTGGCGCATTGCCGGACCTGTGGACGGTGCGCCATGGGGCATGTTCCCTAACGGTGGCGCATGGCTCGCCACTCACATCTGGCAGCACTACCTATATACTGGCGACAAGGCGTTCCTCAAGTCATACTACCCCGTTCTGGCAGGAGCGGCACGCTTCTACCTCGACTATATGCAGAAGGACCCTCGCACGGGATGCCTCGTGGCTGTACCATCGGTATCTCCAGAGCACGGACCTAAGGGCACGGGCACTCCAGTCACTGCTGGGTGCACGATGGACAACCAGATTATCTTCGACGCCCTCTCGCAGGCACTCGGTGCGCTCAACGTGGTGGACGCCGCAAACAAGGCGTTTGCCGACAGTCTGAAGTACGCCATCTCGCAGCTGCCGCCTATGAAGGTGGGACAGTACAATCAGTTGCAGGAGTGGCAGCAGGATGCTGACGACCCTAACGACCAGCACCGCCATATCTCTCAGCTCTACGGACTCTTCCCGAGCAACCAGGTGTCTCCTTACCGCAACCCTGCCCTCTTCCAGGCCGCACGCAACACACTGCTGCAGCGTGGCGACATGGCTACGGGATGGAGCCTCGGATGGAAGACATGCTTCTGGGCGCGTATGCTCGACGGCAACCATGCCTACAAGATTATCTCTAACATGCTCCATCTGCTACCTAACGAGGGGCAGGAGAAGGAATATCCTGACGGTAGGACATTCCCTAACCTCTTCGATGCGCATCCGCCATTCCAGATTGACGGCAACTTCGGTGTCACCGCTGGTATCGCTGAGATGCTGATGCAGAGCCATGACGGTGCCTTGCATCTGCTCCCTGCGCTTCCTGACGCATGGCAGAAGGGTGAGGTCAGCGGACTGATAGCGCGCGGCGGCTTCGTGATTGACAACATGAAATGGGACGGCCAGCAGCTCTCCAGCGTCACCATCACCTCCCGTCTGGGCGGCAACCTCCGTCTGCGTTCATACGTTCCGCTCAAGGGCGAAGGGCTGAAGCCTACCAAGGGTGAGAACTGCAACGCCTTCTACAGCGTGGCTGACATCAAGGCACCAGTGATAAGCGACAAAATCAACGCCCAGCAGCCTATGTTATATAAGGTATATGAATATGACGTAGAGACCGAGGCTGGCAAGCAGTACACTTTCGCAAGATAGGAATAGCATACATACCAAGAAAGTCCGGGGTCGCTTCACGATGTGAAGCGACCCCGGACTTTCTTGGTGGGTTTAAGGTTTTTGGTTATGGGTTGTAGGTCTTTCGTTTGTGGGCAGGTTACAAACCTGCCCTCCCAGTGGCGCTCGCCCCATGAGCGAAGCTGCACCTAACCCCCGACCACTTAATCACTAATCACTAACACTTAATACCTAACTACACTTAATCACTAATCACTAATACTTAACACTTAACTTCTGCGTCTAAACACGTACCCGAAAAATGCGATAATCGTTATGGCACATACAAGCATCAGCACCACTCCCGCCTCTGCTCCCATGCTCTCGCTGGCCATCGCCATGAGCATCGGGATGAACATACCTCCGCAGAAGGTGGTGACCACCATAGCACTCGCCTCATCCCTCTGCTTGGGGAACAGACTCAGCACCTTACAGAAGGATATGGAGAACACGTTGGCACAGCCTATGCCCGTCAGAGCGATGCAGATGAGCATGACAAACTGCGTATGACTGAAAAGCAGTACGACGAGCGACAGCACCACTATGCTCACGAACACGAAGAAGTTGCGTTTGTTACTCTCCGTGCTCAGCATCAGCACGCCTATCAGACAGCCCAGGGTGCGCATGAGATAGTAGATGCCACTGGAGTGAATGGCACCATAGATGTCCATGCCGAGACGCTCGCTGAGCAGCTGTGGCATGAGCGCGCCCATACCCACATCGATGCCCATGTTACAGAACACTATGAAGAGCGTGAAGAGCACTATAGGGGAGCGCAACAGCGAGAGGTTGAAGTGCTGCAGGTGATGCTCCCCCTCGATATTCTCATCGTCAAGGGGTGTCATGGCGAAGAGTACAAGGGCGAAGAGTGCGAGGATGGAATATACTACGCAGAGCAGCGACCACTCAAACGAATGGTGAGGGCCTACTGATGACGCACTCGCCACTATGGTGAGCGGAGCAATGCAAGTAGGGATAAAACGCAGACACTGACCCATGCTGAAGATGGAAAGAAGATTCTGTGCCTTGACAATGGATGCCAGCAGCGGCACCATGGAGACCATAAGGATGGTATTGCCTACGCCCAGCGTGACGAGAGAAATGGTGATGGTGCAGACACCGAGATGGAACAACGGTATCAGCGCACCGAGAGCCACGATAAAGAGCGCAAGCATGATGGTACGCTTGCGACCGAAATAATACGTCAGTCGGTATGATGGGTATGCCAGCAAAGGGCACATCAGATAAGCGATGGTAGGGAGGAGTGATGCCATATTGCCGTCATCGCCAATGCCCACCTTGGCATAGTTGGACGCCACGGCAGCGAAGTCAGCGAAGCCCATTACGAAAAGGCTCAGCAATATAGGAATGAGTGCGAGTTTCTTGATACTTGACATAGTTTATTTCACATCATTTGTTTATTTCACATCATTTTTCAGAGGAACAGAAATGCGAAATAACTCTATGCGAAATAACACGGGGCTTTCGGGATGCTCGCCATCATCTTTACTATTAATATCCGCGAGCATAATAAAAAAAATGTTATCCTTGAATAAATCTCCTACCTGAAAGATAGTTAATACTTACCGTTTAGCCTGAAATACGATCTTTTTTAAGTGTGTTTTCTTTTCTCTGTTATTGCAAAACTATCCTCCTTGTTTGCATTTTCTAAAACCTAATTAATCTGTTTACCTAATACCGAAAATAAGCTTTATTGTCATTTCTAAATCTGTTGCAAAGGTAGTGTTTTTTCTTGGAACTTCCTAACACAGATGTTACATTTCATGCAAAAATACGTTCAAAGTAACATTTTTTCTATTTTTTGTACATTTTGTTGTGCGTACAGGAGTGATTAAGTGGCTGCTTCGCTTATGGGGGGCAGGATTATTCCTGCGCCATGGTTAAGTATTAAGTGTTAGTGATTAGTGATTAAGTGGCTGCTTCGCCTATGGGGGGCAGGATTATTCCTGCGCCATTTCCGTAGGCAGTGAGCCATATTCTTCCTTGAAACACTTACTGAAATATGACGGTGTGGCGAAGCCCACCTTATATGCTATCTCGGCAATGGTGCCACTGTGATTGTCCAGCAGCAGGCGTGCCTTGGCAAGGCGCGCCTTGCGCAGCAGTTCTACGGGGGTGAGACCCGTCAGTGCCTTCACCTTACGGTAGAGCTGCACGCGACTCATGCCCATGAGCTCGCCTATGCTCTCCACACTGAGGTCACTGTCTGCCATTGATGACTCTATCACTTCCTTCAGCCTCGTAAGGAAGGCATCCTCCTTTGCAGGTGGCACACTCTGTGTCTCCGCCTTGGTGGACTTGCCATTGCCGCTCCAGCGCACCTTCAGCAGTGTGCGGTTGCGCAGCAGGCTCTCCGCCTGTGCCATGAGCACCTTGGAGGAGAATGGCTTCTTTATATATGCGTCGGCACCACTTGACAGTCCCTCTGCCTGCTGGTCGTCAAGGCTGCGTGCCGTGAGCAGTATCACGGGGATATGACTGGTGGCGGGACTGCTCTTGAGGGTCTTGCACATCTCTATGCCGTCCATGTACGGCATCATCACGTCGCTGATGATGAGGTCGGGCACTTGCTTCAGTGCCACATCCATGCCGTCACGGCCGTTGGCGGCCTCTATCACCTTATACTGTGTCAGCATGACAGATTTCACATAGTTGCGCACTTCTATATTGTCGTCCACCACGAGCACCACGGGCTTTGCCTCGCTGTCCGAATCTGTGATGAGTTGCTCATTACGTTTCTCCTCTATATCGGAGTTGGCATACGGCTCCATCATCAGTCGCAGTGCGTAGTCGTCCTGCTCCTCGTCAACAGCCACGGAACCGTCACACTGCTCCTTGAAGTCAGACTGTGTGGCGGGGAATGTAAAGACCATCTCCACGGCAGAGTCGCCTATGGCATGCGGTGTGATGGTGCCATGGTGCAGGTCGGTGAATGCCTTGATGTTGGCAAGGCTGATGGCTGTGCCGCCCGTCATGCCCTTGCTGTACTTGAACCGGCGGAACATGTCGCCTAACGCCTTCTCGTTGGTCGGCACGCTGCCGTTAATGCACTTCAGTATGAAATTGTCGCCGTCCTTTACCAGTTTGAGCGACAGCACGGTGCCGGCAGCAGAGTAACGCATGGCTATCTGCATGAGGTTAAGGAATATCCTGCCCATCTTCTCATAGTCAGCCTCTATTACCTCTCCCTCCGCTCCGGTGGTATCGAGCTTGAGATACAGGAATTTCCTGCGGAGCACCTCATCCACCATCTCTCCCCAATGCTTCAGTGCCTCGGAGAAGTCGAAGCGCGAGAGGTGCAGCTTCATCTTGCCCTCGTCCATCTGGCGGAAGTCAAGAATCTCGTTCACGAGGTTCATTAGCGAACCGATGCTCCTGTTCACGGTGTTAAGCAGTTCGCGATTCGTGCCCTTTATGCTCTCGTCGGCGAGCATGCGCTCCACGGGGTCTGCCATGAGCGTCAGCGGCGTGCGCAGTTCGTGGCTCACGTGGGTGTAGAAGGACAGCTGCTCGTCGGTCAGCTCCTCCACCTCCTTGGTCAGCTGCAGCTGCTTGTCATAGCTCTCCTGCAGCTTCTCGCTGTACTTTGCCTTAGTGATATATGCGTAATAGGCGTATCCGCATGCCACGAGCAGCAGTGCGGCGATGAGGGCGAGGGAGAGGAGGTATATGCGCTGGTTGTCGAGCAGGTGCAGGGAGGTGGCCACACGGGAGTGCAGCTCTTCGAGATATGCCATCTGGCTCATCACCTCCTGGTTCTGTAGATATAGCAGACGGGCGTTCTCCTTGGTCACGAGTGCGGAACTGAGATACTGGTCGCGCTTGTATTTCCTTCCCTTGAGAATGTTGAGTGCCATAGTGACGAGCTTGTCACCGTTGGTAGGGTTGATGTACGTAGCCTCGAGGATGGAGTCGCAGACCATCTTGATGCCGCCGTCATCGCCCGGCAGTCCGTCGATGCCGAAGAAGCGTACATGTTTCTTCTTCAGCACTCCGGCATCCTTCATGGCGTTCCTCACGCCCAGTGCCATCTGGTCGTTGGCTCCGAACACCACGTCGGCAGTGGCGAGTGATGCCATTCTCTCTTTTGCCACCCTGTATGACTCGTCTGCCGTCCACCTGCCTTGCAGCGTGTCTATAATCCGTATATTGGGATAGTTCTTCAGTGCCTCGGTGAAACCACGGTGTCTATCGGCTGCTGGTGAGGAGCCTTTCAGTCCCTGCACCTCCACTACCCTGCCCGTACCGTTGAGCCGTGCAGCGATGTAGTGTCCCATCTGCCATCCCATGGTGTAGTTGTCCGCACCTACGAAGGCGGTGTACTTGCGTGTATCCGCCTTACGGTCGAAGATTATGACAGGCACTCCGCGGTCGTATGCTCTCTCTATGGCGGGCGTGACGTTGGTCAGGGTGATAGGGGTCACGATAATCAGGTCCACGCCTGCCTCCACAAGACTGTCTATCTGACGTCCCTGCTTCTCCCCATCGTCCTCAGCGGAGGTGAACGCCATGTCCACCTCGTCCTCGGAGAATGCCATCATCTTCATCTCGTTGTTCTGCTTTTCGTGCCATACGTCAGAGGTGCACTGGGACACGCCAATCCTATATCGCTTCCCTCCATTGGTGCAGGAAGCGACCATCAGTGCCAGCATGAAAAAAAGCCATACCGAGAGTCTGTATATGAAGTGTCTGTTGTGTTGCATGAATTAGGTTTTAATGTGCTGCAAAATATAGCACGTTGCAAAGTTAATCAAAAAAAAGGAGAAAAAAGAACTAATTAGCATTTTTTGTGATTACGCTTAATATTAAGTATTAGGTATTAGTGATTAGTGATTAAGTGTAGTTATGTGTAGTTAGGTGTTAAGTATTAGTGATTAGTGATTAAGTAAGTTTGTGTGGCAGGTTAAAACATGCCCTCCCAGTGCGCGTTCGCTTTGTGGGCGGACCTTTGCATAGAGGTGAGCACTGGACCAAAGGGGCAAAAAAAAATAGTGAATAATGTTGCCACGCACAATGCGCCGCACATTATTCACTATTAGTTATTCGTTATAAACTATTCCTTCACGTACTTTTTCTTGTCGCTTATCACGATGCCCTTGTATGCCTTGTCCACCTTCTGGCCGGAGATATTGTAGAGTGCATCGTCAGCGGCATGCTGCTGCGCCTTGTCTGCGGTCTCTGCCTTTACATCCTTCACGCCAGTAGGGTCTGCCTTTATGTAAAGGCGGCCCGTGGTGTAGAGGTCACTGGTATCCCAGAGGAAGCCTTCTGCCGGCTTCTCTGGCAGGATGGTGGTGAACTGACCATTCAGTGTGGCAGGCACACCTGCGAAGATGGTGAAGTATGCACCGTCCTCAATGTCCTTCACGTTTATCATGTCAAGCTCCAGCGTCGCTCCATCGGCAATAGTGAGAGAGCTGCTGAACTTCACATTGTTCTGGCTGTAGCTGGTCTTGAGATGATAGAGCGGTATGCGGAGCGTAGAACCTGCTTTCATGGTTACAGCCCCCTTGAGTGTCAGCATAGTGCCGTAAGGGTTGGTGTCGCCTGGCTCGAGGGTAGCGCCGCTTTCTACTGTCACCTTCTTGCCTGCTATGGTGCCTTTACCCTTGAGGGTCGCACCATCGCTGACAGTCACTTCTCCTGTTCCACTGTTCGTGCCGTTCACTATCAGCGTTCCGCCCTCTACGTTTGTCGTGCCGCTGTAGACGTTGTTGCCACCGAGTCGCCATAAGCCCGTGCCCACCTTGGTGATTGATACGGTGCCGCTGTATGAAGATTTTAGTCCAGCAGGGAGATTGTTAATGATGCCGTTGAATGTCTCGTCAGTATTGGCACTGCCCACTATCCATGTACATTTGAATCCCTTGGTCTGCTTACTTGAACCTACGAGATATGTGCCTGCATCGCCTGAGAGTCCGCCAATCTTGTTGGTGGTATTAGTGCTCCATGCTGCCATGTATGACTTGCCCTTCAGGGTGAAGCATACCTGCGGACTGTTCCACTGTGAGGCATGGTAGAAGAGTGACTGTGTGCCGCTGAACGGTATGCCGTTGGCGATGATGCGTCCGCTGAAGTTAGGCAGTGTGCCTGAGATCGGGAAGCGTTGGTATGGCACTATCATCTCCAGTTCGCCGCTGCCGGTGATGTCGCTTGTAAGTGATCCACCATGAGAAGGCACATAGAGGCGGGAGGTAGTGCCCTCGTTCACCTGTATCGGGAAGCTGAACGTCTGTTTGTCTCCATTCTTATAGGCGAACTTCATCGTGCCGCCGTTGAACACCACTTTGTGCTTCGATGCGCCGAACACCTTGCAGGCATTCTCCACATCGGAGAGGTACAGCGTGCCGCCATTGAGCACCGTGGCTCCATTATAATTAAAGAATGTGGCGGCGTTGGCCACGCTCAGCGTGCCCTTTCCGTCAAGTATGAGGTCGCCGTCTCCCTCGAAGCTGCCGGTGACAGCGACGGTAGCCTTGCTGTCAGCTATCTCGAGTGTGGTAGGCTGCATGAGCTTCGCACTGCGGTCGGTCGTTGCCGAGCCGCCGGTGTAGCGGTATGTGCCACCGTCCATCACCCAGTTGCCTGGGAATGCGAGCGATGCTCCGATGGCAGAAGGCTGTCCGCCATTGGCGATGGAGTTGAACTCCAATACGCCATCGTGCAGCACTGTCGCGCCCTTGTATGTATTCTTTCCGTTAAGCGTCAGCGTACCACTGTTGCTCTTGTTCACGGTAGCGGCATCGCCACCGATGACACCCTCTACGGTGAGGTTGCCAGTACCGTTGACTACCACGTCCTTAGGAGACACTTCTCCGTTGATAGTCAGCGTCTTGGCGTCAGCGTCAGTGTTCAGCAGCACGTTGTTACCGTCAGCGTATATCTTGCCGTCCTTCCAGTCGGTAGTGGCGTTGTCCCACACCGTCTGCGCATTGCCGAGGGTCACGTCAGGCTCGAAGGTATCAATGTCCACTATGCCTGTCTCTATCTGTCGGGTGGTGAAGGTGCCCTCTGCATAGTCGGAACGCTTCTCCTCGCCGCCATTCTTTGCGAAGGCGAAGACGCGCATCTCATACTGCGTGCCAGGCTGCAGTCCCTCCACCACGCATGAGGTGGCGTTAGGAGCTGTGCGTGCGGCCTCCTTCCATGTTTCGTCCTCCTGCTTTATCTCCACTCCGAAGCCTTCCTCTGCGTAGGTATAGTCGCGCCATGTGAGGGTGACGGTGGATGTGGTGGCACTGCCGAGTGCCAAGGTTATAGGCTTGCGCAGGAAGAACTGTCTGTCTTCCGCAGTTATGGAGTTGATGTAGTTCTCTATATTGAGGTATCCGTTGGATGCCATCACGGTAGCGTCGTCCTTGTAAGGGTCAGTACCGTTGGCTGTCTCCCATACGTCGGGCATACCGTCGCCGTCAGAGTCTTTCACGCTGTTGCCATTCCACCATTCCCATGTGTCGGGCGCACCGATAGGCAGACTGGTCTCATAGGTGATTATCTTGCCCTGCTTGCCGTATGACATCACCTCGTCCACCATGTAGCAGTCTGACTGGTCGCGGTATGGCAGGCTTGCACCTACGGTAGGTATGTTCTTCTCCAGCAGTTCGTTGCCGTTGTAGAGGTCCAGCTGCGGATAATCGTAAGGCTTGTCCACACGCGTGGAGGCACTGTAGTCGGTCACGAGGTGCGGGTCGAAGATGCCATCCATGTTGCTGTCCTGCCAGTTGTCATCGCCATAGCAGTGGAAGTCGGCGTTGGCTCCACCGAAGCAGTTGCCGCCCTTGGCAGGGCCGTTGATGAAGAGGTTGCTCTCTATGTTTACGTAAGAAGAGCCCTCGGAGTCGCCGCCCATGATGTAGCAGCCGTTGCTCCAGTTGTAGACCACGTTGTTGGCATACTGGTTGATGCCCTTTATCTTATTGTTACGGGTGGCGTTGTCGCAGTAGAAGTTGCGGTAGAGGGTGATATAGTCAGCCTGCATCAGTCCGCCGGCAGAGTGCGTCAGCAGTCCCTGTCCGAAGATACAGTTCTGCAGTGTTATATTGCCCAGGCTGCCCTTGCCGTCAGGATTGATGGAGAATGTCTCGTCCAGTCCCCATGAGAAGGAGCAGTGGTCGAATATCATGTTGGTGCCGTTGGCTATACCGGCGCAGTCCTTACCGCTGTCGCCGCCATGTCCCATGCGCACACGGAGGTAACGGCAGATGATGTTGCTCGCTCCAGAGAATGACACACCGTTGCCATAGACCGTGACGCCCTCGCCTGGTGCCGTCTGTCCTGCCACATAGAGGTTGCTTGAGAAGATGATGCGGCTCTTTATCTTTATCACGCCAGACACGTCGAACACCACTATGCGGTTGCTCTTTGACACGGCATCGCGCAGTGAGCCAGTGCCGCTGTCGTTAAGGTTTGTCACATGATAGACGGTAGGAGCCGAATTGGCACGCGCTCCCTTGGCAAAGCGTCCCCAGCCGTAAGCACCAGGGAATGCCAGTTGGTCAGCGGCTGACACGGAGGCTACACCCATCATGCCGGCTGCTGCGAGAGCAAGTAGTTTCTTTCTTGAAATCATCGTTAGGTTATGTTTTTTTTATTCACAGTGGCAATGCTGTCAAGCGACACTGCCGCTGCACGAGTTAGTCAGTTATTCCGTAGCTACAATAGACGATGGTGCACGTACACACCATTCAATATGCAAAATTAAGAATAAATAGGCAAAAGACAAAATGTTTTGTCCCTTTTTTATAATAAGGAGACATTTTTTCTTTCCTGCTCCCCTTATATTAAGAAAGAATTACTACCTTTGTAGGTAGCAAGCACTCTTTGCGCCTGCCCAGTAAAAGAAAAGGATAATAACGACAATGGATATCATTCAGACTGCCACCCAGGAACAGAAGCTCGAACAGAAGCAGAAGCTGCACATCAAGGCGCAACAGGTTCTCGTAGCACGTATGCTTGAGAAGCCGTTAGCGCAGATAGAGCAGGACATCCAGACAGAGATGTATGACAATCCCGCTCTGGAGGGCGAGAAGGCAGAGAGCGAAGACTCCGCAGTTTCTGCCGATGACGGTGCCTACGACAACAGCGAGCAGGAGCCCCGCTCCTTCGAGGAGGGCGAGCAGGAGGAGGAACGCAAGACGGAGCTGGACAAGGCACTGGACAGCATTGACTCAGACGACAGACTGCCGCAGTCCAACTACAGCCGTTCAAGCAACGCCGACCCCGATGCAGATCAGGAAGAGCGCGTCTACGGCAAGGCAGACTCCTTCTATGACAGCCTCAACGACCAGATGCGCGAGCTGATGCTGACCGACAGACAACACGTCATCATGGACTACCTCATAGGCTCTCTGGACAATGACGGACTGCTGCGCAAGAAGACTGACGAAATATGCGACGAGATAGCCATAAAGGAATACATCGACGTGAGCGAGGACGAGGTGGAGCAGTGTATCACCAATCTGCAGTCATTCGACCCCGCAGGCATCGGCGCACGATCATTGCAGGAGTGCCTGCTGATACAGATATTCCGCAAGAAGCCTACGCATATCACCAAACTGATGTACAGCGTCATCAACGACTGCTATCAGGACTTCATACGCAAAAACTGGAAGAAGGTGGCACAACGCCTCAATATGGACAGTGGCACCGCCGAAGAGGTATTCAACGAGATACGCAAGCTCAATCCGCGCCCCGGTGCCGCCCTCGGCGAGACGATGGGCAAGAACACGCAGCAGGTGACGCCCGACTTCATCATAGACATTGACGAGTATGACAACATCTCCTTTACGCTCAACCGCGGCAATGTGCCAGAGCTTTACGTCTCAGCAGACTTCCAGGAGATGATAGAGGGCTATCACAACAACCCCAAGTCCATGACGCGCCGCGACAAGGAAGCACTGCTCTACGCACAACAAAAAGTGGCGAGGGCACAGTCATACATCGATGCCATACACCAGCGCCAGCGCACCATGAAGGCAGTGATGAACGCTATCATCTCCCTGCAGCGCGCCTACCTCATCAGCGGCGACGAGGAGGACATCAAGCCCATGATTCTGGAGGACGTAGCGAAGCGCACAGGAGTGGACATATCCACCGTGTCACGCGTTTGCAACTCAAAGTATGCGCAGACACCGCGCGGCATCATCCCCCTCAGCATGTTCTTCTCTGACGGCTACGACCTCGGCAACGGCACCATCGTCTCCACCCGTGTCATCAAGAACGCCCTCCGCGAACTGATAGACCATGAGAACAAAGCCAAGCCGCTCTCTGACGAGGCTCTGGCAAAGGAGATGGCAAAGACGGGCTACCCCATAGCCCGCCGCACGGTGGCGAAATACCGCGAGCAGCTCGGTATACCGTCATCAAGCATGAGAAAATTATTAGAATAGACTTTCTATAACCCCTAGAAATCCTAGAACCCCTAGAACATCTAGAACATCTAGAATGTCTAGAACTCCTAGGCCCCCTAGCCCCCCTAGCCCCCAAAAACAACCAAAACAACCAAACAACAAACCAAGATGTCCCAAATAGGCCAGAAGGCAGCCGACGAGCAGAGGCGCATGATACTCCTCATGGCACGTTACATCAGCCTCATCTTCACCCCGTTCTATCTGCCCATGATGGGTCTCATAGCACTGTTTCTGTTCAGCTATCTCAGCATGATGCCATTAGCATACAAGATTTTCGTGCTGCTGACCACCTACTGCTTCACGGTGCTGCTACCCACCACACTGATTCACCTCTACCGTCGCTATCAGGGGTGGTCACTACTGAAACTCGTATCAAGAGAAGGACGTATGGTGCCTTACGCCATCTCCATCCTCTCATACATAACATGCTTCTATACCATGAACGCCATGCACTTCCCTCATTTCATGAGCAGTATAGTGATGGCAGCCATCATGGTGCAGATAATATGCGCCATCATCAACCAGTGGTGGAAAATCTCCACTCATACCGCTGCCATAGGAGGCACTACGGGTGCCGTGGTGGCATTCTCGCTCATCATAGGCTTCAATCCCCTGTGGTGGTTCTGCATTCTCATCATCCTCGCAGGAGTGGTGGGCACTGGGCGCATGCTGCTCCGACTGCACTCCCTGAGCGAGATAGTGGGAGGATTCCTCGTAGGACTCTTCGCAGCTGGCGCAACCGTAATGATGGTATAAGCCAAGCAAACAGAACAGTTAGAATTACTAGAACCCCTAGAAAACTCTAGAACTCCTAGCCCCTCTAGAACTCCTAGAAAGCCTAGACCCCCTAGCCCCCCTAGAAAATCTAGCCCCCCCTAGAAAAAAAACTAAAAACAAAAAAACATGTCTCCATTAGTAAGCATCATCATGGGCAGCACAAGCGACATGCCCGTAATGGAAAAAGCAATGAAGTTCCTCGACGAGCAGCAGATTCCCTTCGAGGTCAACGCTCTCTCAGCTCACCGCACACCTGATGCGGTAGAATCCTTCGCACGCTCTGCCGAGAGCCGCGGCATACGCGTAATCATAGCAGCAGCTGGCATGGCAGCAGCACTGCCAGGCGTTATCGCTGCCAGCACAACCCTCCCCGTTATCGGTGTGCCTATCAAGGGCATGCTCGATGGTCTCGACGCTATGCTCTCCATCATACAGATGCCTCCAGGAATCCCTGTAGCTACAGTAGGCGTCAACGGTGCTATGAACGCTGCCATCCTCGCAATGGAGATGCTGGCTCTAACCGACAAGGATATCGCCGCAAGACTGAAAACCTACAAGGCTGGTCTCGGTGCCAAGATTGAAAAGGCCAACAAGGAACTCGCCGAGGTGAAGTTCCAATACAAGTGCAATTAATACTTAATGCCAAACCTCACTTAATCACTAATCACTAATACTTAATACTTAAATAACATGCGTCGCAAGACTTCTGTCACCATTGTCGGCAACATCGGCATAGGTGGCGACAACCCCATCCGCATACAGTCGATGACGACTACCAATACCAACGACACCGAGGCGTGCGTGGCTCAGGCCAAACGCATCATCGATGCTGGAGGCGAACTGGTGCGTCTCACTACGCAGGGCTCCCGCGAGGCAAGGAACATGGCTAACATCTCCGCTGCCCTCAAGGCTGAGGGGTACATGACACCGCTCGTGGCTGACGTGCACTTTAATGCCAACGTGGCTGACGTGGCGGCTCTCTACTGCGAAAAGGTGCGCGTGAACCCCGGCAACTACGTGGACCCCGCCCGCACTTTCCGCAAACTGGAGTATACTGACGAGGAGTATGCCGCCGAACTGAAGAAGATAGAGGAACGCTTCGTGCCTTTCCTCAATATATGCAAGGAGCACCATACCGCCATCCGTATCGGTGTGAACCACGGTTCGCTCTCCGACCGTATCATGTCGCGCTACGGCGACACGCCAGAGGGCATCGCAGAGTCGTGCATGGAGTTTCTGCGCATCTGCCGCAAGGAAGCGTTCAATGACGTGGTGCTCTCCATCAAGGCTTCCAACACCGTGGTGATGGTGACCTCGGTGCGTCTCCTCGTCAAGGCGATGGATGCAGAGGACATGCACTACCCTCTCCACCTCGGAGTGACGGAGGCGGGCGAAGGAGAAGACGGACGCATCAAGTCTGCCGTAGGCATAGGCGCACTACTCACCGAGGGCATCGGCGACACCATCCGCGTGTCGCTCTCTGAGGAGCCAGAGTGCGAGATTCCCGTGGCACGCAAGCTGGTGGACTTCATTCCAGAGTGCACCACCATGCGCCAGCAGGCGCACATCAGTGCCGACGGCACGCTGTCGCTGCACTTCCACGAACAGAGCATGGAGGATCTGCAGCTGAAGGCCGCCATGACAGCCGGTGCGCTGCTCATAGACCGCAAGGCCTCTGACCTTATTATATATAATGACGGCTGCGGCACTGAGGAGGAACTACGCTCGCTTGCTGACTCTATCCTTCAGGCTGCACGCGTGCGCTTCACCAAGACGGAGTATATCTCCTGCCCAGGCTGCGGACGCACGCTCTATGACCTGCAGGGCACCATAGCGCGCATTAAGGCTGCGGTAAAGGCTGCCAGCGAGACTGACAAACGCTTCGCCACCCTGAAGATAGGCATCATGGGCTGCATTGTCAACGGTCCCGGCGAGATGGCTGACGCTGACTACGGCTACGTTGGAGCCGGTCCTAACCGCATTTCTCTCTACAAGGGCAAGACGTGCGTGGAGAAGGCCATACCCGAGGCGGAGGCGGTGGACAGACTGCTCCGCTTCATCAAGGAAGACCTTGGATAACTAGAAGAACTAGAAGCTCTAGAAATACTAGAAACCCTAGAAAGTATAGAAACCCTAGAAGCCCTAGAAAGTATAGAACACCTAGAACACCTAGAAAAAAGATAATCTAAAAAAAACAACATAACAATGGAAATACAGAACGCTTTCGCAGAGAAACTGCTTGCCGTAAAGGCCATCAAGTTACAGCCTAACGACCCATTCACATGGGCATCAGGCTGGAAGTCACCAATCTATACCGACAACCGCAAGACCCTCGCTTACCCTGAGCTGCGCTCTTTCGTGAAGCAGGAGCTGGTACACCTCGTCCATACAGAATTCCCAGAGGCTACCGCCGTTGCTGGCGTAGCTACTGGTGCCATAGCACAGGGCGCGCTCGTTGCCGACGAGCTGCTGCTGCCTTACTGCTACGTTCGTCCGAAGCCAAAGGACCACGGCATGGGCAACCAGATTGAGGGTACTATTCCTGAGGGTGCCAAGGTGGTGGTCATCGAGGACCTTATCTCTACTGGCGGTTCATCGCTGAAGGCTGTAGACGCACTGCGCAAGGCAGGCTTCGAGGTAGTAGGCATGGTAGCAAGCTACACCTACGGCTTCCCTGTTGCAGAGGAGGCTTTCAAGGCTGCTGGCGTGCGTCTCGTCACTCTCTCTGACTATGAGCACACCACTGCCATCGCTGCCAAGACAGGTTATATCAAGGAGGAAGACCTCGCAGTGCTCGCCGAGTGGCGCAAGGCTCCTGAAAAGTGGAAGCAGGAATAGATATTTTAGTGATTTGGTTGTTTAGTGATTTGGTTGTTTGGTTGCTACTGTTACGCAAGCCGTAGAAACGACCGCAAACAAGAACAGCGATAGAAGCTATCAACCAATCAACCAATCAACCAATCAACCAAATCACTAAACAACCAAACGACCAAACAACCAACATGGCAAAATACGAAAGTCAAATAAAGCAGATTTACGCACCCGTAGAGCGCGTTTATGAGAAGCTCAGCAACCTTGAGAACTTCCGTCCCGTTCTTGAGAATATGCAGAATAACGAGATGGTGAAGGAAAAGATACGCGAGGCGGGTCAGGACCCTGCACAGCTGGAGAAGCTGAAGGATGTGACACTCACCGCTGACAGCATCTCCTTTCCCGTACCGATGATGGGCGAGATGTCGCTCAGAATAATAGAGCGCGAGGAGAACAAGTGCATCAAGTTCCAGACGGAGCAGTCGCCCGTTGACGCCAACCTCTGGATACAGGTGCTCCCCGTGACGGACGCTTCCTCCAAGATGCGCCTCACGCTCAAGGCGGACCTCAACCCTATGGTCAAGATGATGATAGGCTCTAAGCTGAAAGACGGCATAGACAAGTTCGCCGACATGCTGAGCATGATACCTTATTAGTTGTTTAGTGGTTTGGTGGTTTAGTTATTTAGTTGTTTGGTTGCTACTGTTACGCAAGCCGTAGAAACGGCTACGCACAAAGACAGTGGTATAAGCTATCAACCAAACAACCAAGCACCTAAATAACCACTCAACCAAACAACCAAACAACCAAACAACCAAACAACCAACATGAAACTCTGGGAAAAAAACTACTCTATCAATAAGGAGATAGAACGATTCACCGTAGGCAGAGACCGTGAGATGGATCTCTACCTCGCAAAATATGACGTGATGGGCTCTATGGCCCATATCACCATGCTTAACTCCATCGGTCTCATCGCCGATGACGAGCTGCCTCAACTGCTCCGCGAGCTGCGCAAGATTTATGACATCTGTGAGAAGGGCAACTTCGTTATCGAGGACGACATAGAGGACGTGCACTCACAGGTGGAGCTGATGCTCACACGCGCCCTTGGCGACATGGGCAAGAAGATTCACTCTGGCAGAAGCCGTAACGACCAGGTGCTCGTGGACCTCAAGCTCTTCACTCGCGCTGCCCTCCATGAGGTGGTGGACGAGACAAAGTCACTCTTCGACGAGCTCATCGCCAAGTCCGAGCAGTACAAGGACGTGCTCATGCCAGGCTACACCCATCTGCAGATAGCCATGCCATCAAGCTTCGGACTGTGGTTCGGCGCATACGCCGAGTCGCTCACCGACGATATGCTCTACCTCCAGGCGGCTTACAAGATGACCAACCGCAACCCTCTCGGCTCTGCTGCTGGCTACGGTTCCTCATTCCCGCTCAACAGACAGATGACCACCGACCTGCTCGGCTTCGACTCCATGAACTACAACGTGGTATATGCGCAGATGGGACGCGGCAAGATGGAGCGCAACGTGGCATTCTCCATCGCTGGACTCGCCGGCACCATGGCGAAACTCGCCTTCGACGCCTGCCTCTTCAACTCACAGAACTTCCAGTTCGTCAAGCTCCCAAAGGAGTGCACCACTGGTTCGAGCATCATGCCGCACAAGAAGAACCCTGACGTCTTCGAGCTTATACGCGCCAAGTGCAACAAGCTACAGGCTCTGCCCACACAGGTGACACTGATTCAGAACAACCTGCCATGCGGATACTTCCGCGACCTGCAGATAATAAAAGAGGTGTTCCTCCCTGCCTTCGATGAGCTGAAGGACTGCCTCTCCATGTGTGCCTACATCATCAACAAGATAGAGGTGCGCAAGGACATACTTGACAATCCTATGTATGACGCCATCTTCTCCGTAGAGGAGGTAAACCGCCTTGCCGCCAACGGCATGCCGTTCCGCGATGCATACAAGAAGGTGGGCCTCGACATAGAGGCGGGCAACTTCACTCCTGACAAGAACATACACCATACCCACGAAGGCTCCATCGGCAACCTCTGCAACGACCGCATACAGGCACTCATGCAGCATATCCTCGACGGCTTCAACTTCGGGAAGGTGGAGAAAGCGGAGAAAGCTCTGCTCGACGTGAAGATATAGTGAAGAACTAATAGTGAATAATGCAGATGCATAATTATTTTCGACACGCCACACTTTTGATTTTCAGCCTTCTGACACTCATCAGCTGTCAGGAGGCTGAAAGCGAATATACCACCAGCCAGTGTTATTTCGCCTTCAATACCAGTTACCACAACGCCTCGCGGCTGCTCAGCGTGGTCAACGCTTACGAGACATACGCCATAGTCCACACCGAGCCATTGAGCGGCAAGGCATACCGCGTGGTGACCGACATCTACGGCACCGACCAGACGCATGATGACGTAACCACCGCCGAGGAGACGCAGCGCACTCGCATCGTGGGGCTCTCCAACGGTCTCATCATAGGACGCTCCTCCCTCGACCAGACGCTCTACGCCTTCGACCGCCAGTGTCCTAACTGCTATCAGGCATCTGGCCTCACTGCAGCACCGCTGCAGTGGGCTGCCAACAGCTATACGGTAAAGTGCACCAAATGCCAGCGCCAGTACAGCCTCACCAACGGCGGTGTAGTCTCCGACGGAGAAACTGGCAGCCGACTGCTGCGCTACCGCATCACCTTCGATGGCACATACATCTTCGTGCAGAACAGGTAAGGCCAGTTTTCCAGGACACACATAAGGGTGGTTCTAAAAATTAGCCTTGACAGATTTAGAATTACAAGCAGCGATGTTAACTATAATACGGAAGTCCTTTCATTTAACACGCAAAAAAGAATCATTTCACTTAACATAAAATCACACAAAGAATGGACACAGAAAACCAGGGCATCTACAATGCCCGCTCTTTGGGCAAGCCAAAGTTTGTCGTGCTCGGCATCCAGCACCTCTTCGCCATGTTCGGGGCAACCATCCTCGTACCTCTCATCACAGGACTTGACGTCAGTGCCACCCTGCTATTTGCTGGTATCGGCACGCTGATATTCCATTTTGTCTCCAAGATGAAAGTGCCAGCCTTCCTCGGCTCCAGCTTCGCCTTTCTTGGTGGCTACGCCTCCGTAAAGCAGCTGTGCGTGGCACAGGGGCTGACTGATGAGATGGCTCTCAACTATGCCTGCCTTGGCGTGGCAACGGCATCGCTCCTCTATTTCCTTATGGCATTTCTCCTCAAGATGTTCGGTACGGACAAGGTGATGCGCTTCTTTCCTCCCGTAGTAACGGGACCTATGGTCATAGCCATCGGACTCACCCTCTCTGGCTCCGCTATCAGCAACTGCCAGCAGAACTGGCTTCTCGCAATCACTGCCATCGCTATCGTCATAGCCACCTCCATCTGGGGCAAGGGAATAATAAAAATTGTACCTATACTGCTCGGTGTACTCGGTTCCTACATACTGGCTGCGGCAATTGGCGAGGTTGAGTTCAGCAAACTACAAGAGGCTGCATGGATCGGTCTGCCAATAAACATGGACCGAACAGTACTGGCTGTAATGAAAAACCCTGACACAGACCTTGTCATTACCTCCATCATCGCTATCTTTCCTATCGCCTTTGCTACCATCATGGAGCATATCGGTGATATGTGCGCCATACAGAGCACAGTAGGCAAGAACTTCATCAAGGACCCAGGACTGCACCGCACTCTGAGCGGTGACGGCTTCGCCACCCTTCTCGCCTCCTTATTCGGAGCACCAGCCAACACTACATACGGCGAGAACACTGGCGTACTTAATCTTACCAAGGTTTTCGACCCCGCTGTAATACGTCTGGCAGCATGTTTCGCCATTCTTCTCAGCTTCTGCCCCAAATTCGCATGTCTCATAGGTCTTATGCCCGCTGCTACGATAGGCGGCGTAAGTCTCATCCTTTACGGAATGATTTCCGCTGTGGGAGTAAGGAATCTCGTTGAAACCTCCGTTGACTTCTCTTCTTCACGCAACGTGTTTGTAGCTGCCCTTATCATGGTTGTATCCATCGGTGTTCAATACGGTACCGATGGTGGCATACAGATAGGTCCTGTCACTTTCTCTGGATTAGCTCTTGCTGCCATTGTCGGTATTCTGCTCAACGCCGTGCTACCAGAACAGCTTGGAATGAAGGTGAAGAGTTTTAATGGCAAAGACAAATCATATCGTAAAAAAGAATAATCCGTGTTTCAAAGTTCATTAGAACGACGATGGAGCTTCTCGGGACTTGCAACAATGACTAGAATTGTACTTATGTATTATATCAATATGGACACGTTCTTTAACAATCCTAATGCAGACATGAAAGCCATCACTATCCTTTCGCCTCACAATCACTATCCTTTCGCCTCACAATCACTATCCTTTCGCCATGTAAAAACATAGCTGTCGCAACGCCCTCCATATTCCGCTGTGCCGGAACCATGAGCCAGTCGGTGCAACGAACAAAAAAGTCTGCCAGTGCAATGAATCAAAATGAACTTTTTTTTTCTTGCAAAATCAAAAGAAAATCTTTAACTTCGCAGTCAGATAAATTTACTATTCTATGAAACTGAGATTGACAATTCCCCTCAAAAAATAACAAAGGTAACCCTATACTAACTTATAACCCATTAAAACAAACTTATCATGACTCCAGGCAATCCCCGTATTCTCTTTTGTCCGTTCTGTGGCAAGAAGAAACTTATCATGACATTAATGTCAGGAAACACTTTTGGCGCAGAACTATGGTCAGACAACAAACAAATAGCTCCAATGATGCCGGAAACTTCCAATGTCCAGAAATGTCCCGACTGCGGTAAATATTACCTCATATCAAAACAAGAGATTAAGTATGGCCCATTCCCCACTTACATAGAGCCAGAATATCTGACATTTTCTGATACGAAGGAGGCTTTCGTACAATTAGCAGAAGAAGGTTTTCGTGACAAAGAAGAAGAAGGCAGCGTGCGTATGATGCTGCATCAGGCATATAACGACTACTATTACCGGGATGGTGACAAGAAGGACATTCTCGATGAAGACAAGAAACTGTTTCGTGAAAACGCCCTTTGGCTGATAGACAATATAATTACAGACGATGTGCTGAAAGCTGAATTCTATCGGGAAATCAGTGATTTCGGAGCAGCGAAAGAGATTCTGGATTCAGTTGTCGTTGAGGATAAATTCATGAAAGATATTGTTTCCGCCATTCGGGAGAAATTGGAATGCAAAAATTGTGAAGTGTTCAAAATTATTACTGTCCACTAAACACACACGTCCCTTCCCAACCCCTTGAAATATAGAGGTTGGGATTTGTTTTTAGTATTACAAGCCCCCCTTTTCTCAACTATCCTCTCCGTTCGGAGGTCCCTCAGAAGCTTCTACCAGCATGGCTTTCATGTTTGCATCAGGATTGTTAAAGAACGTGTCCATATTGATATAATACATAAGTACGATTCTAGTCATTGTTGCAAGTCCCGAGAAGCTCCACCGTCGTTCTAATAAACTTTGAAACACGGAAAGCAGCAGATTTGCAATCAATGTGACCCATATTTGTATCTTTATGGCGTTTTCACTTTCCCCATAGAAGTATCTCAACGGGAAATTCTGTTTTATCTGTTTGAAAAGCGATTCTATCTGCCAGCGTCTGCGATAAATAGCAACAATGGTTCCTGTATCCATGTCAAAGTCATTCGTAAGAAGCGAAATAAGCTTTGGCCGCTTGTTCTTCTTTATGTCTACACAGGTTACAATTCTTGCTATATGATTGATATTGCCTTTTCTGAATACGACAACCTGTTCCCTGTATTCCATTTCACCTTTATCATTTTGATACATACAATCCACCAATAGATCATATTTGAGACCCTTCTTCATTTTGGTAACATAAATGACATTACGTTCCGTAAGAATCTCGAATTTTTGATAGTTTATGTATGCACGGTCAAGAGCGACAATATCATCATGCTCAAAACTGTTGGGAGCCAGCATGAAAGAGTCATTGGTGGCAGCGGAGGTAAACTCTACATCGCAATGTACACCTTCGTTGGCGTGAATAACGGAGTGCACCTTGATACCACCTTTCATCTTGCCTGTCTTCGGGTGTCTGCCTACACCTTTGAAAATAACGTTGGAAAACAGCGATATTGTGGTTGAATCTATTATTCTTAGACGTTTAACCCACTGCTCGGTGCCATTGCGGCGGCTGTCCGATGAAAGCTTCTCTCTATAGGAATGATATAAATCCATGTAAACCTCCTCGAAAAACTTTTCTGGACGTCTCGCGTTAGCATCAGACAATGTACTACGCTTGGGTACCTTGTTTATCCCTACATGATGCAGCTTCCTTATCTCTGCGGTCATTGCCGCCTCTATCTCACGCAACGAATCGAAGCGCATAATCATTGTAAGGAGGTGTGTGAAGCCATCAAAGCTTTTGACATACTTCTCGCCATTGTTTTTACGGCTTAGTAATGGTAAAAAAACTAAATTCCGCAATTTTGCGGTTTTATTAGCTGACCATATACCGGCTGTCCGAAAAAATGTGTACTTTTGCCCATAGTTATTATTGTTTTGTTTCGCGACAGCAAAATAACAAAAAAGGGCTGGTTTCTGCAAATGAAATCAGCCCTAATTTTTGTTTGTACACTATTTGGTTTAGCGGACAGTAATAAAAAAAATGTTGCAAAAGGGTTACTTTTTGCAAAAAACTGTCATTAAGAGATAAAAACGTATACGTAAAAAGACATGATAAACCTTCATCAGCTGAAATCGGCGGGCGTGCCGTTGGATAATCACTATGAACTGAAGAAACGCATTGGCGGTGGTGGCTTCTCTGAGGTGTGGCTGGCTCATGATGTGCGGTCGAGCGTGGATGTGGCACTCAAGGTGTATTCCTCTACGCAGGAACTCGACGAAGAGGGCGTGAGGATGTTCAGAAGGGAATTTTCTCTGGTGTGCAACCTCAACCACACCAATATATTGAAACCTTTCACGTTCGACATATACCAGGGTTGCCCCTACATCGTACTGCCTTTTTGTGAGAAAGGCTCCGCCTCTCGCCTTGTGGGCAAGATTACGGAGGAGGAGCTGTGGGACTTCACATGGCAGGTGGCGGCAGGTCTCGCCTATATGCACCGCCACAACATAATACACCAGGACATAAAGCCTGCTAACGTGCTTATCAATGCAGACAATCAGTATATGATTACTGATTTTGGCATCAGCACGGGTCTGCGCAACACTATAAGGATGACCTGCGGCGTCGAGGCAGGCACGGGCACTACAGAGTATATGTCATACGAATGCCTTGACGAGAAGCCCCGCAACGTCATAGCGCGCGACATCTGGGCTTTCGGTGTAACGCTCTATGAGCTCATGACGGGCGATGTACCTTTCGGCAAGTTTGGCGGCATGACGCAGAAGACTGCTGGCGGAACGGTGCCGAAGATTAAAGGAACGAAGTTCTCCGACAGTATAAAGGAGCTGACGTACAGTTGCCTTGCCCTTGAGCCATGGGACAGACCGAGTGCCGAGGAGATTGTGCGGATGGTGGAGCAGCATCGCAGTGGCGGCAAGGTAGTGACTGTAGGGCGACATGTTAGGCGCAGGCGTAGCAGCCAGTGGATGATAGTCACTGCAGCGTGTGTAGCGGTGACTGCCGCTGGAGTAGGCGGAATGCTGAAGTATGGTGGCATGCTACCCCATGACGAAATAGCTCAAGCCGATACTGCCAATGACAGTATCAACCGCCTATATATAAAAAAGGTGGAGGAGGCCGCCTCCATGGTGAGCAGCGAGGAAGGCAAGAGAAATCTGATGGAGGTGGACGAAGATGTGTTGTGTCGCGCTGCACAGATATATGAGAGTGCCGCCAGCATGCATCCTGCTGACAGCGTGATGACCAAGGGGCTGGAGCGTTGGAAGGCGTCAGCATCGTTCATCGACAGCACATATGTGTATCTGTACGGACAAGGCGTGAAATACAGCGAGGTGGGTGCTACCGATGCTGCACGCCAATATGGCAGACGCAGCACTAGACTAAAGCCGTTTGTCTCGCAAAGAGCGCGGACAGCGGTGGAACCTTATAAAGAGACTACCAAACAATAGATGGCGATTCAGAAAAATTACCGCCGTGAAAACATAACGACAAAACTACTGATATATGAACAAGAAATCATTCTTGATGATGGCGGGTGCCATGGCATTCTCGCTGTCGTCCAGCGCCCAGGACTGCGTGTCACTCTACAAGAAAGCCAACAGTCTGAAGAACAGTGGCAAATATGATAAAGCCATAGTATATTACAGACAGGCGATGGCGTGTGATGCCGCACTGCGCAGCGACTGCAGCAAGTGGATAAAATATTGTGAGAATGCCACCAAGGCAAAGGGCGGTAGCACCAGCGGCTTGGAGATTTCCACGCAGGAGGTAGTGATACCATATCAGGGCGGTCATGAGACCGTCAATATCAATACTGACGGGAAATGGCTCGCCCTTGGAGGCGCAGAGTGGTGTGAGACGATAGAGAAGGACAAGCGCAACCTCGTGTTGCAGTGTGCTGAGGCTAACAACTCCACCGCCGACAAGGTCACTATGGTGACCGTAAAGAGCGGCCAGCTCAACAAGATGGTCAAGGTGATACAGAAAGGTCGCTCGCCATACCTGGAGGTAGGTGCCAAGAACCTCAACTTCCCTGCCAAGGGCACTGACGACGTGCTCGCCGTGGAGACCAATGTCAATGACTGGAAGGTGTCCAAGATGCCATCATGGTGTAAGGTGGAGAAGAAAGCCGACGGACTGCACATCATAGTGCTGCCTAACGAGAGCGTGCAGGAGCGCAACGACGAGATAGTAGTGGAGATACCTACTCAGAAAGTCAGAGTGCTGGTGCAGCAGGGAGCAGGCGAGGAACACCTCTCACTGTCGCAGAATAACCTCGTGCTCAATGGTGAGGGCGACGTGCACTACCTCAAAGTCTATACAGACGCCCCCAACTGGTTCGTTGGCGACCACGACACGTGGGTCAACGTGCAGCGTGTAGGCACCGACAGCCTGCGCCTGGAGTGTGGCAAGAACGCCCCTAACGGCGAGCCGCGCTATGGCAACGTGCAGATACGCACCGACCGCCAGACTGCTGACGTTATGCTCACGCAGACTAAGCGCGACAAGGTGGACCTGCTCTTCCAGAGTTCCATCATCGGCGGACGCAACATCAGCTTCGGGGTCAGCGCGAGCTACCTCTTCCCGCAGATAGGCTCGGAGTGCAGCGGTGGCTACGTAGGCTCTGTCATGGACTACGGCCTCGGCACGAGCAAGGAGAACGCATCCTATACATCGGCTACGGGCTTCAGCTTCGGTGTCTTTGCCGACATAAGGCTCTACAAGAACATATTCCTCAATGCAGGTGTGAACTTCACGCAGGTGAAATATAAGAATGAGTTCAACCTACCGACAACGTACACCCTCCCTTACAACTCTATAAGATACCTGCAGGGCGAAGTGCAGAATGCATATAAGGAGGAATATACGCACACTATGCTCGAGATTCCGATACTCGCATCATACCGCTTCAAGATCAATGAGGCGAGCCACGTGCAGCTCAGCGTGGGTCCGGTGATAAGCATGGGACTTTCTGCCAAGATGAAGCTTACAGGCAACAGCGACAGCGAGACCCTGCATATGTATAACATCCTTAGTAACCAGCTAGCAGACAATTCCAACCATCCATGGCATACGGCAACTACATCGGAGTTTGATCTCTATCAGAACTCAGTGGCATATACGCAAACCTACACCACTGGCAACGACCAGAATACGACGGTGACACAAAACTTTCAGGCATCACCATTCCAGAAGCTCAACGGTGGATTGCGCATCGGTGCGGCATACGAGATATCCGGTCTGTCGTTCGGTCTTTATTACACCCACATGCTCACCAACATGGCTGATGAGGGCTACTGGGGCAATGAACGCTTCACGGTGCTAAACAACAGCAATCTCACCATGAAGGGCTACAAGCACCGCATCCACAGCTTTGAGATGAAGCTGGCATATACTATAAGATAAAAATAACCCCTAAAATAACAAGCGATACAATGAGATGTCATTTTTGTGGATGGGACAATCCCGAGGGAAAGGACCATTGTGAGAAGTGCAACAAGCCACTTGATACCGACACCGCCGCTACCGCTGCGGACGAAGTAACAGACGCCAAGGAGCAGGAGGCGGAAGAGACCGCCTCGCAGGACCGCCCTACGGAACGCTACGTGCAGCAGCCTTTCAATCCGAAAGCCACCGTGCGCGAGCCTATGCCTGGCAGCATGGAGCAGGAGCAGGAGGCGAAAGGCGAGAAGTGCCCCGAGTGCGGTTATGTGCTGGAAGACGGTGCATGCCCATGCTGCGGATATACAGAGGCTGCGGAGGATGGCAGCCAGCAGGTAGAACAAGAAGAACAAGGAGAAAAGGAGGAAGAAGAAATGTCCATACTACACAGAAGCAGCGCAGCAGAGAGTGAGGCGCGCAAGACAGTGCGCCCTATGCGCAAGTCAGAGGAAGAAGAGGGGGCGTTCATGCTGACGCCTATATCAGAGAAGACCGGACAGCCCGAGGGCGACACCCTACAGTTTGAGGGCAACGAGGTAGCTTTGAACCGTGACAACACCGACCCGAAGAACCCTACCATCACCTCTCGCACGCAGGCGGTGATAAGGAAGGCTAACGGCAGCTGGACCATAGAGGACGGCAGCGAATACAAGACTACCTTCGTGCAGGCTGGCGAGCCAGTGGAGCTGCGCCCCGGCGCACTCATACTGCTAGGTAATCAGCTCTATCGCTTCGAGGGATAAAAAAATGGTAGGAATTCTAGAGGTTCTAGATTATCAAGCTTTTCTAGTCTTTCTATATAGTCTAGTAATTCTAGCTTCTCAAGTAATTTTAGTATCTCTAGTTTATAAATACTTGCGGCAATGGTAGCATACAGACTCAACTACAAGATTGGCGATATGATAGACAGCAGGTACCGCATAAGGAAAAGCCTCGGCAGCGGTTCCTATGGCGATGTGTACCTCGTAGAGGACTCCGAGGGGGAAAAGTTCGCACTCAAGCTGCTGAGACTGTGGGAAGTGTCGGGCGATTTGCACGAATCCCTTGCCTGCAAGTTCAGGCAGGAGTATAGCGTCGCGCGGCTGTCGAGCGAATATCTCGTGCATAGTCTGGCGATTGGTGAGGTGCAAGGCAATCCCTACATCTTGATGGAATACTGCCCCCAGGGCGACCTTTCCAGGCTTCTCGGCAAGGAAGTGAAGGACCTCCCGCGCTATGCCCACGACATACTTGAAGGACTGCACGCTTTGCATACCGCAGGCAAGATACACCGCGATCTGAAACCTGAGAACGTGCTCTTCCGTCCAAACGGGAAACTAGCACTGACAGACTTTGGCATAGTGGGCGAGATGGATAAGTCGAAACGCATGTCGGAGGTAGGATGGCTGAAGAAGCGTCCGCGCCAGGCACTGGGCTCACCGCTGTATATGGCGCCCGAGATGGTAGAGCGTGCAGGAGGCGGCATAACCTACCTGCCTACCATAGACCTATGGTCCTTCGGCGTGATGATGTACGAGTTGCTCTCGGGGGGCTTCTTCCCCTTCGGCAAGGTGGAACAGATATCCGACCTGCCGAAGTATCAGGAGCGCGCCCGGCGCGGTAAGTGGGACGTTGAGAAGCTGAAGAAAGCACCCGACAGCGATGACTGGATACCCATCATCGGCAAATGCCTGGAGCCAGACTACCGCAAGCGTTACCAGAGTGCGCTTGAAGTGCTGCGCGACATGACGAACATGGTGGAGATAAGTCCCGAACACGAGAGGGAGAACAAGAGCCGGTCTGCACACATCACGCATATAGAGATAACGCAAGGTGGCAACATAGGAGTGAGATGCAACCTGCGTGACATGCTCTCGGGACGGGGCAGAATGCTGAAGGTAGGTCGTGAGAAGACCAACGACATCGTGCTCATGGAGCGGGGCAGTGCGTATGTATCCCGTTTCCACTTCACCCTGGAGCGTTCCGCTGACGGAAGTTACTGGACGGTGCGCGACGGGCAGTGGCGTAAGGACGAGCACCACTGGACACCCTCCACTAACGGCACGTATATCAATGCCACCCCCGTCACCACGGAGGGACAGAAGCTCTTCACGGGCGACATCATAACCGCTGGCGAGTACAAACTCAAGGTGGAGTAGACGCACATAAAAAAAACTATTTATTAACCTGAAAAAACATATTGTAAAGAAGATGAGTGACAAGACTGTACAATACAAGCGCACCATACGCGGTTCGGTAGGTGCAGGCGTGGGTTCCCTGTTTAATGGCAACGGACGCCGCTATTACGTGCTGGAGCACAAGGACGCCTCTAAGTTCTACAAGGCTGGTGAGGCGCAGAAGATAATAATAGACGAGATAGAGATGGGGCGCGAGGCAAGCTGTCAGGTGCGTTTTGACGACACCTTCTCCACCGTCAGCCGCCGTCACGCCGCGATAGTGCGCGATGGCGACAAGTGGAAGCTCGTACAGCTCTCCAAGACCAACTCCACCTTCCTTAACGGCAAGAAGATAGAGACGGAGTGGTACCTGGAGAACGGTGATGAGATACAGCTCTCAGTAGGCGGACCGCGCCTGGGCTTCATAGTGCCGGCAGGCAAGCAGAGCCTCGTATCGAGCATCAAGATGACAGAGCGTCTGAACCTCTTCCGCAAGCAGGCACTGCGCCCTTACAAGACAGCCCTCGTATGCCTCTTCCTGCTCCTCATAGTAGCATGCGCAGGAGGCGGATACATCATAAGACAACAGAGTATGTCTATAAAGGACCTGCTGTCAAAGGTGGACATGCAGCACAAGATGTTTGACGACGTGCAGGAGAAGTACAGAAAGGACTCCATAGAGTGGGCGAATAAAATCAAGAAGGGCGGACGGACCGTAACCCGCACCGTAGTGGTGAATCCTGATGCAAACATCACAAAGGAAATAGAAAATGTGAAATCCTCCGTGTTCGGAGTGATAACAACGGTTTACGTCGTGAATGTTAATGGCGAAGTATCCAAGTTCGGCACCTCGCAGGGTACGGGCTTCCTGACAACAGACGGAAGGTTCGTCACAGCGCGCCACTGTGTGGAGCCATGGATGTTCGACAAGGAAATGAACGTCATATATGCCGCCAGTCTTAGTGGCTTGATGAAAATATATGCCGAAATATATGCTGTAAACAACAATAACGAGGTGTTGAGGGTGAAGAGTGAAAGTTTCAGAATCAACAGAACGTATGACAGCGACGTGACAACAGACTATGATCTGGATGGTGAGAAGATAGAAATCCCGAGCAAGATGGCCTTTGGTACGGAGGCTTCCCTCGGCAACGACTGGGCTTACTGCAAGGTCAACAAGAAGGGCAAGATACTCGACGGCAGGTCCTTGTCAGCTAATCTGAAGAGCGGCACCACCGCTCATGTGCTCGGCTTCCCTCGCAGTATCGGTCTGGCTGACGGAAAGAAACTTGTAGACCCTATCTACAACAATCTTACCATCTCCCGCTCGGGCTTGAACAACGGCCGCTGCATCATGGTCAACCAGGGCGTGGATCATGGCAACTCTGGTGGGCCCGTATTTGTAGAGAACGGAGGAAAACTCTATGTCATAGGCATAGTGAGCCGTGGAGATTCCAAGTCTGAAATGTTCAACCACATCGTCCCTATGTGCAACCTCAATTAGTAGGTTATGAAGAGAATAATAATGTATATCACCATGCTGCTGTGCTCATCAGCGGCATCACAGGCGCAGGTGACAACGCTGTCACCGGACTTCCGCGATATTGTCAGGAAAATCCGCAAGGACAAGCGCATCGTGACTGACAGTCTCAAGCAGGCGGCTGACACGACCGCAGCCTTACGGAAGGATACCGTGGCAGGGAAGCCTGCCACGGAGTCGCTGCCGTGCAAGGCTGTAAATGGGGCACTGTCCGTCTACTGCCAGCAGTACAGGCTGCAGAAGGGCGAGGATGCCTTCAATCGTGATACGCTGGACTACTATGGCGTGTCGTACACACTCTTGGTGAAGAGTGGTGCGAAAGGTCTCTATGTGCCTGCCGACGCCATGCAGCCATGGCTGTATGATGCGGAGTACCATAAGGACAATGCCAGTGGCGAGTACACCCCCATACTGCATAATGCCTATTCACGCAGACTGACGGAGGAACATTTCGCAGCCGAGCTGCCCTGCACAGTGCAGCAGCCCGTAGAGCGCAACCTCAGCTTCCGCTCCCCAGACATTGACAGCCTTGGAGTGGCAGGTCTGGACGAGGACCTCACGGAGGGAATGAAGCAGGGCTACATGGTATGGGCAGTGGCAGACAGGATGGACACCACTATGACCGTAACGCTGAAGGACGTGCCGATGGCTGTCAACGCCAGAAATTGCGGAATGCTCCCCATGGAGCAGTTGCCAGCTGACGCCTACAATATTGTCGGCGGACTGTATGTAGTCCCGAAGTATGGCGAGGGAGGCGACGTGCGCTTCCTGCTCGTCGGTGTGGCGGTAAGGACCGCCGCCGATGCATGGAGCCTACACCTGCTCACCACCAACCAGTCGGCAGCGAGCAATATAGTAGCTGTTAAGCAGGAGCAGCCAACTGACGAGAACCAAAAGACAGCGGACAATAAGGCTTCAAAGAAAAAGAAGCAGAAGAAAGAAAAAAAGTCTAAGAAGGAAAAGAAGTAACCACTGGGAGGGCAGGTTTGTAACCTGCCCCACAAGCGGTGATGCTATCTTCGTTAGTGGCAGGAGGAAAAGAATCCTCCGCCTCATAGACAAAAATATAGAACTACCCTTAACACTTAAAAACAAGACAATGGTATCAATCAAGCTATATGCAGGTACTGACATCGGACTGCGTGACAACAACGAGGACAACTTCATAGTCTGTCCCGACCTGCTGTCCGACAGTTGGACGGTGCCCCATACGGAGCCTGCCATGCCCCTTGGCGATCGTGGCTGCCTCCTTGTCGTCTCAGACGGCATGGGCGGACAGAACGCTGGCGAGGTGGCGAGCGCCATAACGGTGGACACCGTGCGCGAGATGTTCTCGCCAGGCACACTCTCCGACAAAGTACTCTCCACTTCCTCCACCATAAGGAACTATATGAGTGGGGTGATAAAGGAGGCTGATGCCCGTGTGAAGAAACACGGTGCTACGCATCCCGATGCCGAGGGGCTTGGCGCTACCATTGGCATGGCGTGGGTAATAGGGCGCAAGGCGTATGTGGCGTGGATGGGCGACAGCAGGGTTTACTCCCTGTTGCCCGAGCAGGGTGTAATACGCCGTCTGACAAAGGACCACTCCTATGTGCAGCAGCTGGTAGATGCTGGCAAACTGACCGATGAGGAGGCTATGGTGCATCCCAACAGCAACATTATAACGCGCAGCATCGGCGACACATACCAGAAGGCGAAGCCCGACACTATGGAGCACGATCTACAAGACGGGGAGATGCTGCTGCTATGCTCCGATGGACTGTGTGGTGTGTGTACCGATGCCGAGATACTTGACATTGTCAGAACCACAGGGCCCGATGATTTGCGGCAGTGCAAGACAGCTCTTGCCGATGCTGCACTGGAGGCCGGAGGCAGCGACAATATAACGGTGGCACTGCTACGAGTGAAAACGGACAACGGCAGCGAAGCTGCAAGTAAAGATACTCCTGCCACAGGGCGCAATGAATATGTCAAGACGGTAATACCAGAGAGGAGCAAAGCCGAACCTTTTGAGCTTGACACCGAAAATACTGATAATAAGAAGAATCAAGCAGAAAGTAAAAAAAAATACATTTTCTCTGTTATTGAAGTAAAAAAACTATCACTCCTCGTATATTCTGTCTTGACATTCATTGCGTCCGTGGCAGTAGTGACCATTACGGGGAAGTGCGGCAAGGAAGCGGAAGCGGACACTGCGGATGTGGCGGCAGGGCAGGCCGCATCACAGGCGGATGATCCCCCCTATGATTCTACTTTCTTTTACCCAAGAAGCAGCAGTAACGACATAGACGCAGGCCATTCTAAAAACAAGTCTGTGGACACTGCAAAGACATCTTCTACTCACCCGAATGCAGAAGAGACTTACAAAAATTGTCATGCAGTAAAAGATGCCATTAGGCTTCGGATAGGGGAAAGGAATAAATTCCCTTTGCTGAAAGCAGATGGAAATTACGAAGATGGCCCCAAGTTGTTCTGCAATAATCGTTATGTAAAGATAAGTAATGCCTACCCGTCTGAAAATAACAACGTAACGACCTTTAAATATTACATAGAATTGAAAGAAGGCTTCAAAGGACCCGCTACGATAAGTTACAACGGAATAAAGATAGAGATAGATACAACAAAAATAAGCAAGAGTAATTAACCAACTAACAGATTTATTATGAGAAAGCTTTTTTTTAACATTATGATGGCTGTCACAACGTTGATGTTCACAGCATGCAGCAGCAGTGACGATGGCATCACCGATGGTGGTGGCGGCAGTGATAATGGTGGAGGAGTAGAGACATTTGCGCTGGCTGGAACGTCATGGTATAATTTCGACTTTAAAGAAGAAGACAGGTATGCCACCAACAGGAAATTCTATACCTCCTTCGCTAATTTCGATAGAGCGGCTTATACAGAGGGTACATATAGTCTGGATGGCAACAAGCTTACGTGGAACTACACGTTTCAGGGTCAGAACCTGCAGCAGGATTGGATACTGACCAATATAGACGAGGTATCATACAAGATTGTTTCAGACGATAATGCGTCACACGTATATTATAAGATTACAGAAGAGGTGAATATGCAGCCTGGCGATACCGTGAGCATATCACAGTCAGATCTTGTGAGTCCTGATGAGCGTATGGTAACGATTAGTGGCAATAAGTTGGTGGCGAAGGATGTAAAGGGAAAGCTCTTCATACAGAAGGCAGACAAGTCTGTAATGAAGGTAGTGATAGGAACGGAGGTGCATGACCTCTGGTATGACTATACGCCATTGGTGGGCATGACAATAGCAGAGGCGAAGGAATGGGCAGGAGTTCCGAGCCAGACAACAGACGACTATCTTCTGTATACCAGCATGGGCACGACAAGTGATTACATAAGTGAAGTAATCGCTTGGCATGATGGGAAGAACATTACGGAACTTCAGATTATCTTGGAGGATGGCGTGAATGACGAAGATATCGTGAAGTATCTTGACAGCAAATATTATGTGCAATCGCAAGTGTCAAGTGATCATAAATTGTACTTAACCAACCGTGATGGAATGGAGGGATGTGTTCTTGCATATTATAAGAATACCAATAAGATTGTCTTTATCAAAATCCCGTTCAGCATGCCTGAATATAAAAGCTATTTCGGTGGTACAATGACATTGTTCAAGAGAATTTCTTCTAGAATAGGTGAACAAGTGTCAGAAGGGAAGGATTCTCTAGAGTACAGTGTAAAGAACTCACAGGGCATTGACCGTGGTGTGTTCTATTTTAGGGGAGAAGGCAAGAAGATGAATAGTTTCGGTTGTCATGTGAAGGATTCATATACAGATAATGATGTATTAAAGTATCTGAAAGAAAATAGTGAATTGGATTATGGCGAGAAAACAATGAATGGTTATAACTCGCATTTATTTTATACGGATAATTATAATGTGTGCATATTGTATATTCCAGCCTTGCGCAGGATTGAGGTATACGACCTGTCACAGAAAGATGATGCGGGCTATACATTAGAACTTTATACGAAGATGTTAGGAAAGCAGAAGGAGGATTATATCAAGGAATGTGGAGATGCGAATTCGGATAATGGAAAATATTTACTTTATCAGACAAACAATGACAGTTTCCCTCTTTTTGCCGCATATTACGACGCTACGGGCAAGGTGAATAAGGTAAGGTGTATGGTTGCTTCTTCATCATCTGTATCAGAAATCAATAGCATTCTGTCAAGCAACTACAGGTTGTACAAAAAGGATACGGAAAATTTTTTGACGCAATATATTAACAGTGAGACAGTGGGGACTTCTACGATGTCAATAATTTATAATGAAGAAGGCGGTTTCGTGGATTTTCAAGGAATAAATTAAATTAGTATATGAAGAAAGTTTTGCTTTATTGTATATTGTCGGTGTTGACACTCACTTTTGCAGCTTGCAGCAGTGATGACAATGGCGGCGACAATGGCGGCGACAATGGCGGTAACGGTGGCGCAAGCTCTGCTGCTTTTGTAGGCGAGTGGTATGATTCCACTCAAGGTGAGTATATCGTTTACAAAGAGAATGGTACGTATTATCACAGAATCACCAATGTTGCCATGGCTTATGAAGAGCAGGGACGATGGGAATACCATCCGTCTTCTGCAGAGTATACTGAGTATGCTGACTACTTCGGACAGACTGCTGTCTATGATTTCAAGGTCAAGGCTGTTACAGATAAGTATTTTGTCTTGAGTTCATCAAGACTTGGCGAAAACAGATATGAGAAGGTCGTAGATTCATATAACCTGCAACTGAACGGAACAGTCATGGTAAGTGATGCTTACAGAACTTATACGCCTGCTGGCAGCACCAACAGCCGCATTGCCACTATTGGCAGTGATGGAGTAATAAGCTCTCATGGAGAGAAAGGTACGACATTCATTGCTCTTCTTGACCCGTCAAGCCAGTGTAAGGTTTGGGTGAAGGTGACGGTAGGCGATGACTGTCTTGACCTGTGGTATGACTATGTATCAGCTTTGGGAATGGATATCACATCTGTAAAGAACCTGCTTGGCGATATTCCTACAAGTGTAAGTGATGACGGACTTGGATTGTTCTATAAAATTACCCCAAACGCTAAACAGAGAATAGAGAATACAGGCATCTATCTTAATCCCAAAACCATGAAGGTGGAGCAGGTGGAACTGATGTTCCCTAAGGAGTTGAACGTGATTTCGCAGGTGGAGGTGGAAGCGTATCTCAAGTCACGCTATTTCCCGTGTGAGATATTGGGCGATGGTTATTATATTACTTCTGAAAAGCTTTCCGGCAGTGAGGCCGTGGTGTGGTATGACAAGGAGAACAGATCCGTCTACATAAATGATGCAAAGCTGCATGCCATGCCTGACTTCACCATGTACAGAGGATATACGGCAGAACAGTTGACCGCTGATTTCGGTGACCTATACAACGATAAGCCTATTTTCTACTTACGCAGTTTTAATTTCGATGTCGTAATGTTCTCTTTGGATGACAATGGCAAGGTGGAAGGTTATGTTCTTGGTATGAATGAAACAACTGACAAGAATGCTGTAAAGGCTATGCTTGATGAGAAATATACATATTGGCAGAGTAAAGACTCAAGATTATATTATATAGATGCTGCATCCGCAGAATATGCTAAATGGCTTATAATCTATTATCCTGCAAATGAAACCGTAATGTTTACGTATGTAGCAGGGTAGCAAGTAAATTCTGTTTACTATTTCTATATCATCGTCCGGGCAGTATCCTCTATGCCCGGACGATGTCTTTAATCTGAAATAACCACGTGTACTCACCCCCCACACAAAAAAAATATCGAAAAGACAGGCTGACAGAGATGCGAATGAGCGTGACAGACATAGAATATATAAAAAAGATACAGACGTATGACGAACGGGTGACGGAACAGTTCTATCACGAATGTAAGGAGTTCTTCGCTGATATCTATCCCCGGTTGTTCATGAGGAAAGATATTATGGAGGATATCTTCCATCAGTCGTTCGTGAAACTGTGGACAGAGATAGAGACCTGCAAGGTTTACGTGTGCGAGGATGACGGCCTGGTGTACAGGCTGGACAGGGAAGGTCGTCCGCAACGGCTGTTGTGCACGCTGCGGCAGTTTCTTGTAGGCTTCGCACGCAAAGACTATCTGGAGTGGGTGCGTCGCGATATACTGAACGGTCATTCTGCGCTTGAAGAGGGAGAGATGCTGGTGGACGTAGTAGGGCAGGTGTTCCCGTATCTTAGCGACAGGCAATGGCGCGAGCAGATAGTGGCGGACTGCGTTGAGGAGCTATCGCCAAGGTGCAGGGACATATTGACGAAATTCTACTACCGAGGTATGAAACTTGAAGACATACTGCTCTCACGTGGTGACGGGCGCATGAGTAGGAATGGACTGAAGTCAAGCAAATACAAGTGCATGGAGAGGCTGAAAGGCAAGGTGATGCACCTGTTTGATGTGTACGGAATTAAATATTAGTTATTACACAGTTACATGTTATGGAAATGAGAGTAGCAGATATGATAGACCGTTATCTACGTAATGAGATGACGGACACGGAATTGCAGCAGTTTGAGCAGCAGGCAATGAATGATGTGGCGTTGCATCGCGATGTAGAGCTGGTGTATGCCATCAAGCGCAGGCTCGCAGCCCGGCAGCAGAAGCTGCACCGCATGAGGGAGTGGAGCAAGAAAAGACGCTACAAAGTCTTGAGGTATGGAGTTGCCGCAGCCGTTGCAGCTGTTGCTGTCGCTACGCTGGTAGGTTATAACCATTCCGTTGATATGGTTGCCGACAATACCTTACCAATAGTGGCTGCGCAGCCGAAATGCGTAGAAAAACCCGTGCGTGACGCATCACCCGTCGGCGTGACTGCCAGCACCACCAGTGGTGCGGACAGCGAAGCGACATCAGAAAAAAGGAAGCACTTGGAATCTGACGTTGAGAAAGAGATGAACGCACTGCATTCCTACACAGGAAGCGTAGAGCAAAATTACATGAGTGTCAACGATTATGAACGTAACTGGAAGCAGATTCTCTCGTTGCTGCATAAGGACAACTATGCAGAGCTTATCCCGTTGCTTGAGGCGTATGCACAGGTAAGTGGCAGACATCAGTCTGCCGCAGACTCACTGCTGCAAAGGTATCAGAACAAGCTTCATCACACATTGAGAAATTATTAGAAACACAGTAAAAGGCAAGAATAGCCAGAGAAGCCACCACCATGCCCAATCCTCCCATGAGCGAACGCCACGGGAGGGCAGGTTTGTAACCATCCTTACCCTCCCCCCCTTGGGTAAATGAGTATTTAGGTTTTGAGGATTTAACCAATGACAGAGGAATAACCTACGCTGCCTTCATGTTTGCCAACGGTGCCATTATTGGTGCAACGCAGGTTATTCGTGGCGTAAGAGATGAGGAGACTGGACAATGGGTGAGAGCCTCAGGCTCTTTTGTCACCTTGGTAGATAAACTCAGAACGGAAGCAAAAACTGTTGATGAGTTAGAGAATCATCTCAAGCAAGAGCTGAGAGGGAAAAAGATTAGATGCGCTATTGATAAACCATACAGATATTTAGACAGACGGACAGGACTATATTCTAATAGGGTCGTTTATGAAATTAATATAGTGGATTAATAGCCTATAATACATAAAACCATCATTTCATACAGAGGAAACAGCACTACATACAGTCAAGACCTTTTTGCTTGGCTGTATGTAGCTTTCATTATACCTTTGCATTTGTAAGAAAACACGCAAAGGGACTGGAAACAGCGGTGTTACGTATAACGCACAGAAAAACGTGTTTCTCACCACCGGCTACACCAGTGCCGCCGGTAACACCTACTATCGTGCCATACGCCTCTCTGACCGTGTCGTTATAAGCTACGACCTGGGACAAGGCTACCTCTATACCTTCCTCAATGGCATAAAGGTGTTCGTAAACAACCACCTCATAGGCTCGCGAGCATACAGCTACTGTAGCTTCTGCGAGGAGTTCGCCAAGATGGAGAGCATAAAGATTGTTTCAGAATTTCTAATGGGACAGGCGAAGATGCTCGGCAGGAACCTCAACGAGGAGGAGAGCAGAAACATCTCTTCTATGATAGTGGAGGAGACGCAGCAGAAGAGACTGGCTTAGGCTGCCGACTATGGGGGGCAGGATTATTCCTGCGCCACACAAAAAAAACATAAACCAACGCAAGACAAACAGAAAGAATCATGCAGCAGATACAGATAGACAGCAGCAATACGCAGCAGATGCAGGCTTACGAACTGATAGCCAATACGAACAGCAGCTTCTTCCTTACCGGACGGGCAGGAACGGGCAAGACAACGTTTCTGCATACAGTGCAGAAGAGCGTGGACAAGGAGTTTATCACCCTCGCCCCAACGGGTGTGGCAGCCATCCTGGCAGGTGGCGAGACTATCCACTCCTTCTTCGGGCTGCCAATGGAGGTGTGCGATACAGACACCTACGGCAGCATGAACGAGGGACGCATAAAGGCACTGCTGCATGCCGACACCATAATAATAGACGAGGTGTCGATGGTGAGATGCGACATCCTGGATGCCGTAGACCGCACCATACGCAAGGTGATGCGCAGCAACCGCCCTTTCGGAGGCAAGCAGATGGTGTTCGTAGGCGATATGTTTCAGCTACCACCAGTAGTGAAACAGGGGGCAGAGATGGATATGCTGAAGGACATATACCACACGGACAGGTTCTACTTCTACAAGGCACTCGCCATGAAGCGCATGCGGATGGTGAAGATAGAATTCCGCAAAGTGTACCGCCAGCAGAACGACGAGGTGTTCATGAGAGTGCTGGAAAACGTGCGCATGAACCGTGCCACGCCAGAAGACCTGGCATGTCTCAACACCTGTGTCAGAACACCGCATGAGGAGGACGGGATGGTGATAACACTGACATCACTCAACAAGACCGCTGACAGCATCAATACGAAGAAGCTGGCGGAGATTGAAGCAGAGGAGCACGTATACGAGGGCACCATTACGGGCACCATAGAGGAGAAGCGTCTGCCTGCCGAGAAAGAGCTGCGACTGAAGATAGGGGCGCAGGTGATGTTCACACGAAACGATGCACAGCACCGCTGGGCCAACGGCACCATAGGACGCGTGGTGAAGCTGAAGGAGGAAGAGATAACCGTGATGCTCGACAACGGGAGGAGACACAGCGTAGGCAAATGCACATGGAACTCCATGAAGTATGAATATGACGCCAAGGAGCGCAAGATGAAGAAAAAGGTGGTAGGCTCCTTCGAGCAGTATCCACTCAGACTGGCATGGGCCATCACCGTACACAAGAGCCAGGGCATGACCTTCAGCAAGATGCTGCTGGACCTGAAAGGCGGTATCTTCATCTCTGGTCAGCTCTATGTGGCACTGAGCCGCGTGCAGTCGCTAAGCGGTCTCTACCTCTCCAGACCTGTGCTGCCGCACTACGTGGATACGGACAAGGCCATCATAGCCTATGCCAGCGAGTATAACGACGAGCACCTTATCGGCAATGAGATAGAGAGCGGAAAGGCGGTTTACAAGCTGCTGTGCGACTATGACTATGACGGTGCCGCACGAGAGTACCTGCAGCTGGTGGCACGGCGCGCAGCTGAGGGCGACATTAAGGAGGCCATGCAGCAGACAAAGCGCATGCTCGATACCATGGTGTGCGACGACGCCTTGTATGGCACCATACGCTTCGTGCCACAGGCACTGACGCAGTCCGACTACTGGCCATCCCTTTTCCTTCATGCCATGCTCAGCCTCTATGCTGAAAGATATGAAGAGGCACTGGAGAGCATCAACAAGGTGTTGGCGGAGCACAAGAGCATGGAGGCACTCTACGTAAAGGCTCGCACTCTGACACGCATGGAGCGATACAAGGAAGCGGATGCAATAAACGTAGAGATGAGCACAAAGATAGACCTCGACATACCAGATGTGAAGGTGCTCTACTCCACCGCTATACTCAACGAGCTGAACATCGGCGACCCTGGTCTCGACATCATGCGCCATGTGGTGATGGCACGACCCAAGTACGACCATGCCATAGCGGCACTGCGCTTCATGATGCGCCTCCATGGCATGACGCTACACACCGATGAAGACAGCAGCCTTGTAGATACCTTCAACTCCGACATGCCCGACGAAGAGTTCGAGACACTGCTGAAGGAGCAGCGCAAGGACGCCCCGAAAGCGGTAGCAGCACTGCTGCGCTGCATAAAGAAGCAGCAACTTTGTTAGGAGAAAAATATCATGAGCAGCAGCAGAAACCGATGCACTATTCATAACAATCACATAAAAATTTTTACAACTAAACAATAAATAAGTTATTTTTTCACCATTACTAAAATGGAAAACTTAAATAAATTTTCAAACTATCAGGAGATAGAAGACTCACTCATTGAGCAGGCTTTTGAGGAAGAACGTATGCAGCAGGAGAAAGAGATGGGGTTTATTCTCCCCTGGTCACAGCTGCCACTTACGTTGATGTCGTAACCGCCCTGCAGGGATAAGTAAGGTGTGAAGCCCCTCTGTGGGAAATCGACCTCAGCGCGTACGAAGAGCGGTATCTGAAAGCGGCTGAACTCATCGGTGGCCAGCAGACCGGAGCCTGCACCGAGGTAGAATTGCTTGGAGAAATGCTTGCCGAATTCCGGTTGTATGGAAATGACGTCAATTCCACCTTTCTCCAGTTTGAAGTCATAACCGGTGTTGATGCAGAAGCTGGTGCTTTTTGGCGACTGAGCCGAGGCGTTAAGGCCTCGCCAGCAGGGCGAGGGATGCAAGGGCACTCTTGAAATGTAATCTCTTCATGTTTTATGGGCTTTAGGTTATTGAAAATAAAATATAAATTATCTTTTGTCTACATAACTAAACACCATTTTCCCTTGGGCACTTGATGTGTTTGTGTCTAATGGATGCAAAGATACAGAAAAAAGTTTGTAATCTGTAGCAATGGAAGTGTAAAAGCGTTCAGCTACCAGGGTGAGGAGGTGAGCAAAGGCCTGCCTAACCCCTTCGTGGATAGTTTGGTGCATGACAGTATAATAGTGCAGATACCCCTGCTTCATGGTCAGATAAACAACAGGCTCGACAAGGTGCTGAGCGTCTTTGACCAGCACCAGAAGGATGCCTTCAACCGTCAGGTGCTCACACTTGACGAGGATAAGTACATGGGCGACAGCGACATGACCTACTTGATAAGACGCCTGCTTGCTGCTGCCTCCGACACGAAGCTGCGCCACGACATGAACGTGGAGGATGAGTTCTTCTCTGCCATAGAGAACCGTGACACCGCCATCATGGCGCGCGACAAGAAGATAAAGGAGCAGGATTCGCTTATTTCCGAGCAGAGCAATACGATTTCCGAGCAGAGCAATATTATCTCCGAGCAGAATGAGATGCTCAAGAAGATGGTGACGGGCATGCTCAACAGGGGCATGGCCCTTGACGACATAGCCATAGTAACGGGCAGGTCGGTAGAAGATATAAAGAAGATACTACAGGGATGAATGGTAATGGGGAGGAAAGCTCCTCACCTAAGAGACAATAATAACCACCCTTACAGAGTAAAACATGATAAGAGCTGTTACATGCTGCGATTTGTAGCGTGTGTAACAGCTCTTACCGTTTCTTTATTCTTTATTAAGAAATTGTTTGACTCTCTTTATTTGAATGCCGTAGTTGAAGCCTTGAGTGCCAGTTACTCCAGCAAAATTGACGGCAACGAGTTCTCCATGTTCATCGACTACAGGGCTACCGCTTGAACCTGGCAGGCTAGGTATGGTGTACATGATTTTGTCGTTGTCAGGCTTCTGTGAAATCGTTCCACTTGTAATTTGTGCTTTGATGCCTTGTGAGGTATTGGAAAGTGAAAAACCCGCATTAAAACCTAACATATAGAGCTTCTGTTCAGTCTTCAGTTCCTCATCTTCAGACGAAGAGAATATACTGCTTATTTTCTCCATGATTCCTTTTTTCTTGCTATCGTCAGAAACGTTGAATATGAATCTGTCATCAGGAGTCTTTTTGTTTTTTAGTTGAAGTAATGCCAGATCAACGCTTTCCTTGGACGAAACGGAAGTCACGACACATGGAATGAGGTCGCTGAGTTTTGTAACAAACGTATTGTTGTAAGCCACGCCGACTTCGCAGACAGGTTCAAGTTTTAGCTCGCTTAAATCCATTGTCTTTATGTATTCCTTTACTTCAGAATCCCCATTAAAGGCTTGCTGTAGTTGCTCCTGTTCATTCTCTATTTCCTGTAGTTTCTCGTTGTCAACATATATGTTTCCGTCATATTCGTTATAGGAATAACATGCTCTTTTCTCTGTCTCTAACTCATTGTATCTTTCAGATAAAGTTTGCATCTCCTGGTTTATTAGTTCAGAGAAATCGTTGAGCAGTGAGCGTACCGACTTCTTCGTATCAGAGAGTTCTATATTAGGTGCGGCAACATGTCTGTTCGTCATGATTTTGCCGTCATCAGATATGAAGAAACCTGTACCTGTTATGATGTTTTTCTCTTTTTGAATTTCAGCCAAGTCAAAGGAAAGTCCGTCAAGGTTACCATCTTCATCAAATCCCTTGAAATACCATATTTTTCCGTTCGGAAGAGTCAACTTGTAGTAATACTGGTTGACAATCATAACAACTCCAGAACCACATTCCTGCATTATTTCATCAGATGTCTTGTTCTTGTTGCAAGACGTTACTCCAAGCAAAGTTATCAGTAGCAAAAAAGGTTTATAAAGTGTTTCATAGTTTCTCTTGGATATTTTGTTGCTGTCGATTTTTATTCCATATTTACTTTCCGAACAGCGTCTTTATGATGACACTGCCTATCTTGCGCTCTAGTCCCGACTTGGAGGTCGGTATACCCGTCTCCTTGGCGAATTTTCGCTTTGCCTCTGTGATTCCTAATGCTCTCTTCCATGAGAAAGAAAGGCCTGGTATGCCGGTGTTGCTTCTTCTTGCCATAATATACGTATAATTTGTTAGTGGATATAAACAGGTTTCATAGTGGTCTGCACAAGGCAGCCGCTTGTAATGTGCAAATTTATGTATTTTCTCTTTATTATGCAAACAAAATCAAGTTCATTTTGGTTCACCTCGCAAATTAGTTCATGATTCCCACTTCTCAGAACTCCAGCCATACATGACGGGTGCAGCAATACTGTAACCATCACCCATGCCGAGCATACCCAAAAAAAGTCCCGAAAGCATTTGCTTTCAGGACTTCTCGTTTCGGAACAACTT